>Ga0247841_10000178_pt1 | contig 173426 bp, 171 predicted proteins | sample LaCruzMarch2015__2_FD_192410 | JGI IMG/M metagenome (GOLD analysis project Ga0247841, IMG submission 192410) | Freshwater microbial communities from meromictic Lake La Cruz, Castile-La Mancha, Spain - LaCruzMarch2015_18m | ecosystem: Environmental > Aquatic > Freshwater > Lake | place: Spain... | reverse complement strand
CGACCTCTACCCCTGCCACCGCTTCGTGGGCCTCGTGGACGCCCGCCTCGGCCACCTCTCGGACTACCGCGCCGGAGAGATCAACGACTACCACCGCGCCGTGGTCGAGAACCTGCCCGCCTGCCGCTCCTGCTGGGCGCGCTACTTCTGCGGCGGCGGCTGCTTCTACGACAACCTGGCCCGCAGCGGCGACATGCAGCGCCCCGACCCGCTCTTCTGCCGCGAGGTGAAGACCGTCTGCGAGGACCTGGTCTGCGGCTGGTGCGCCCTCGGCGACGAGGACAGGGCCTACGTGCGCGAGCAGGTGAAGGAACTGGAGAACGAGCTGCAGCCCTGAGGCGCGGGGGCGCGGCCCACGCAGGGCAGGGGAACCATGGTCACTGGATTCTCAAGAGCGAGGACGCGCCATGACCGAGAAGGAGGACCCGCTGCAGAGGATCATCACCCGGTGTTGAGAGGACGAGGCCTGCAAGGAGAGGCTCCCGCCGGCCGAGGTCTCACGCTTGACCATGGAGAGCACGACCGCTGCCCTGCGCTTCGCCGTCCAGCGCTGCACCTGGTCCGGACCGTCCGTCATGAACGCCACCTCGTCCGTGACCATCATGGACACGTGCCAAGGGTGGCTTCAAGAATCAGGGGAGCAGGGTAGAAGGTGGCCGGCGAGGAAAGACACGAAGCTTCAATCCCCTGATCCAGAGTCAGGCGCCTTGCCGATCAGGCCACTCGCCGGCGGCGGGGAAGTCTGCCGCAAGGCGCCGCTTCGCTCAACCGATCCGGCACGAAAACCGCGGCGGAGCAGGGGGTCTGCCGAAGGGCGGGGGCGCGGCGGCAATCCGGGTGACGAAGGAGGCCGGCGCGGTCAGGCCTTGTCTTGCCGTCCCTGCGCCTGCAGCTTCGCCCAGGTGTCCCTGAGGGTGAGCGTGCGGTTGAAGACGAGGGCGCCCGGCGCAGAGTCGGGGTCCGGGCAGAAGTAGCCGAGGCGCTCGAACTGCACCGTCTCGCCCGCGGGCACATCGGCCAGGCTCGGCTCGACGAGGCAGCCCGTCAGCACCGTCTCGGAGTCCGGGTTCAGATCCTCGAAGAGGTCACGGCCGTCGGCCCCGGGGTGCGGGTCCGTGAAGAGGTAGTCGTAGAGCCGGACCTCCGCGGGCACGGCGTGCGCGGCCGACAGCCAGTGGAGGGTCGCCTTCGGGCGGCGGCCGTCGGGAGCGCCGCCGCCGCGCGTCTCTGGGTCGTAGGTGCAGCGCAGCTCCACGACCCGGCCCTCCGAGTCCTTGACGACCTCGGTACAGGTGACGAAGTACGCGGACCGCAGCCGCACCTCGCGGCCGGGGGCCAGGCGGAAGAACTTCCGCACGGGCTCCTCCATGAAGTCGTCGCGCTCGATCCACAGCTCGCGAGTGAACGGCACGCGCCGGCTCCCGGCGGACGGATCCTCCGGATTGTTGACGGCCTCCATCTCCTCGGTCTGCCCCTCGGGGTAGTTCTCGACGACCAGCTTGAGGGGGTTCAGCACGGCGAAGCGGCGGGGCGCGGTGCGGTTGAGGACGTCGCGCACCGCGTGCTCCAGCATGCCCACTTCGACGACGCTGTCGGCCTTGGCCACCCCGACCATCGCGACGAAGTCGCGGATCCCCTCGGCGGGGAAGCCGCGGCGGCGAAGGCCGGACATGGTGGGCATGCGGGGGTCGTCCCAGCCGCGCACGTGACCTTCGTTAACGAGGCGCAGGAGGACGCGCTTCGAGAGGACGGTGTGCGTGAGGTTGAGCCGGGCGAACTCGATCTGGCGCGGGCGCGAGGGCACGGGCAGATTGTCGATGAGCCACTCGTAGAGCGGCCTGTGGCCTTCGAACTCCAGCGTGCAGATGGAGTGCGTGATGCCCTCGATCGCGTCGGACTGGCCGTGGGCGAAGTCGTAGGTCGGGTAGACGCACCAGGCGCCCCCCGTGCGCGGATGCTCCGCGTGGAGGATGCGGTACAACACGGGGTCGCGCAGGTTGATGTTCGCGGCGGCCATGTCGATGCGCGCGCGCAGCACGCGAGCTCCGTCCGGAAACTCGCCGGCGCGCATGCGCGCGAAGAGGTCGAGGCTCTCCTCCGCCGGCCGGTGCCGCCACGGACTCTCGCGGCCGGGCTCGGTGAAGGTGCCGCGATGCTCGCGGATCTCGTCGGCGCTGAGGTCGTCGATGTAGGCCTTGCCGGCCTTGACGAGGTCGACGGCCCACTCGTAGAGCTGCTCAAAGTAGTCCGACGCGTAGTAGAGGTGCTCGCCCCAGTCGAACCCCAGCCAGCGCACGTCGGCCTCGATGGCGTCGATGTACTCCTGCTCCTCTTTGGTGGGGTTGGTGTCGTCGAAGCGCAGATGACAGCGGCCGCCGAGCTCCGTGGCGATGCCGAAGTTGAGGCAGATCGACTTGGCGTGGCCGATGTGGAGGTAGCCGTTCGGCTCGGGGGGGAAGCGGGTGACGACGGTCTGGTGCCGGCCCTCGCGAAGGTCGGCGGCGACGATCTCGCGGATGAAGTCGCCGCGCTCGGGCAAGGATGGCGTCTGGGTGCTCACAGAGCCGAGGATAGCACAGGCGGCCGGAGGGCGGCCTGCCCGCCACGCCGCCAACTGGGAGTCTTCCAGCACGCCCTTGCGCAGCGCACTATGGGCGCGGGGCAAGAGGTCCTGCCCAAGAAGAAGGAGGCACATGTCTGACTCAGTGATGAGACTCTTGGAGCTCGGGCCCATCCGCACGTGCGCCTGACGACCGTGGGGGCAACCCCATCCCCAGCCTGCCACACGGGCGCGATGTGAGACCGCGGCCCTACGACGGGCCGGCGACGAGGCGCTACGGCGTCGGCGCGGGAGACGGTGTGTACGTGTGCACCGTCCAGACGGTCAGAGTGATGTCGTAACCAGGACCGCGTGCCGGCGGGAAGCGCTGGGCGAAGAAGATCCGGTACTCACCGGGTATCACGAGCAGGCTCATGGCGTTGTCGTCTTGCCGGGCGAGGCCGCCCGGCGCCGAATGGGGATTCGCGACGGCACTGAAGCCTTGGCCGGCCATGGTGCTGGAGACTCTGAGGGTGAGGTTCACCGGCGGGTCCTCGGGGCCGGACAGGGTCCAGGCGAGGCGCACGCGATCGCCCAGCTCATGGGTGCCCACATACAGCTTGACCGGCTGCTCACCGGAGATCATGGCGGACGCGACACGCTCCCACTGCGGGCCCGTCTTGTCACCGTCCTTCCCGCACCCGCAGGTCGTCCCCGCAGCGATCACGAGGGCGACGAGGCAGAGCGCGGCCGCGACGAACCTGACGATCATGCGCATCTCTCTACCCTCCCCGGCTCTTCCGTGTTTCCGGCTCACACGTGAACCGGATGGCCTGCGAGAGTCTGCGACACGGCCCTGGGCTCCCGTCCAGCACCCCTGCATCGCGCACCCGACGGAAGCAGCGCGGCGCCGGACGGCGTCACTCCTCCGAATCCATCGCATGCTCGAGAACGGTGATCCGCGGCGTCGCGACGTTGCTCGTCGACCACTGCATGGCCTCGTGCAGCTCCAGCGACCTCGCCCACTCACGAGCCCGGTCCACGTCGTCCCACTCGAGGACGATGATGACGTTGTTCGGATCGCCGGCGGCGCGGTACACCGTGCCGCCTTTCGAGCCGCTCATCCGCCGGCGGTCGCCGTCGTCCAGGTACACCCGCTTGAAGGTCTCGAAGTCTCCCACGAGATGCTCGATGAGCACGAAGGCCATGTGTCCCCTCTCTCGCGCGGTTGATGCACGGCCACCGGCCGATCCTGCGGGGTGGCCGTGCGATTCTCCCACGATCCTACACGGGAGACGCCGGCGCGACGTCGGCCGCCGGGGCGCCCGGCGCGACGCTCAGCCGCCGGCGAAGCCGGGCCGCAGCGTCGCGGCGATCTCCTCCGGCGGGATGAAGATGAGCTCGCCGCCGAGCTGCTTCTGCAGAAAGTAGTCGTCGGTGCGGTACTCGTGCTTGAACGCCGAACGCGCGACGATGCGCAGCGTGACGGCGTGGCCCGCGCCCGCGGCGAGCGGCCCGCCCAGGAGCGGCCCGCCCCCGAGCGTGAAGTTGAACGCCGAGAGGCCTTCACGCTCGTACCACGCGAGCACTGTGGAGAGGCCGGCAGCGAGCGCCGCGACCTGCTCGCCGCCCAGCTCCGCGACGCGTCCGAATCCGGGCAGCACGGCGATGACCTCGCGGCCGCCACTGGGTGCGAACGGCGCCAGCCAGGTGCAGCCGGACCCGGCGGCGATGAAGCGCTCGCCGCGTGCGGTCTCTTCGTCCACGAGCGTCTGCCAGTAGGGCACGTCGTGCTCGGCCTGGAACGCCGCCGCGCGCTCCCACATCAGGCGCAGCAGCCACGGCACGGCCGCCCCGCCGAACATCTGGAAGTGCGGGTGCACGAGGCTCGCGCCGGCCGGCAGCATGTGGTTGCAGCACAGCTCGAGGTGCTCGAGGCCCTCGTAGGCGCGCTCGGCGCGGCCGGCGAAGTCGATGGCCGCGCCGAGCCCCTCCTCGAGCAGGTCGGGCGTGAACTGCGAGGGACGCAGAAAGTGCAGGTCCGGGTAGGTGATCACGGCGTGCAACGCCGCCAGCGGGAAGAGGTTGGGAAACACGAGCGCCCGCCCGCGCTGAAGACGTCCGCCGGCCAGGACGTCCTCGGGGTAGCGCGGCGTCGTCTCCATCACCTTCTCCGGGCAGAAGAAACAGCCCTCGCGCGTCTTCCGCGCGAGCTCGTCGGCGTACTCCCAGTCGGTGGTGCCGTAGAACGTCTCCTCCTTGGTGGCCAGCTCGGAGGAGGCGACGGCCGTCATGCCGGTGAGCGGGTCGCGCCGCACCTCGATGGTCTGCTCGGCGAGCTCCATGCCGGCCAGGGGGCTGAAGAAAGCCGCCTTCTCGACGCTGCGTTCGAACCTGATGCGCTCCATGCGGCCCTCCACGGCTGAGTGTGCGTGCTGCGACGATGCTACGGCGGGAGGAGCGGGACGGCAACGGCAACGCCGCTGCCGACCATCCTGGCGTCCTACAATGATGGTGTAAGCATCTTGACCCAGACGCTCGGGAGTGGGAGGTGCGGTCATGAGCTGGAAGCTGTGGATCGTCGTCGGTCTCGCCGTGGTCTTCATGGTCGGAGTGGGAATGGCCGCACGCGCCCTCGTCACGGATGTAGCCCGGAACGTGCGCGTCGGCCACGTGCTCAAAGACCACGATGCCGAGCTTCGCGGCATCCCCGGCGTGGAGGCGCTCGGCACCCACTCCGGCAGTGGCGAGCCGGCCCACATCGTCGTGTACGTCGACAAGCTGACGCCCGCCGTGAGAGCGGCGGTGCCAGCGACGCTGGACGGCTACCGGGTCGACGTCGAGGAAGAGATCGCACTTCCCCCAGAGCCCTCGAAGCTCATCGGTGTGGTCAAGAGGGTCGACGCGGCGTCGGCAGAGCAGGCCGCCGCCGGACTCGCCGGCGTCGTGACGATCGCCGGCGACCTCTTCAAGAAGGGCTACGGCGAGTCCGCCCGGCGCACGCTGGTCGTGCGCATGCCCGCCGCAGCGCAGATCTGGCGGCCGCAAGGCGAGGGCAAGGACTTCATCAGCTTCGCCGACCTGCGCCTCGGCGACACCGTCGCCGCCACGCTCACGGCCGTCCCCAAGGCGAAGGCGCGTCACGCCACCGCCGGCGACCTCGAGGTGTACGGGCCGGAGTAGCGCCGGCGCATGTGGCGGCGGCGCGGACTACCCGCCCCCCGGAGCCTGACCGCCGTAGACGCGGTCCTCCAGTTCAAGTGACTCGGTGCGCACCGTCTTGCGCGTCCCTGCGTTGACCACCCAGACGACGAGGCGCAGCGGCACCGGGAACGGCGACTTGTCGCAGCGCGCCATGGTGTCCGGCGAGAACGGCCGCCCGGCGGCCACATCGGCGACCACCGAAGGCAGGCACTTGCGAAGCTGCCTCGAGAACATGCCGGCTTCTGCCAGCGGCCGCCCGTCGATGGGGCTGGTGCCGCCGAAGCCCACGCCGCCCTGCCACGGCCAGCCCATCTGCTCGGCGAAGAAGCGCATGCTGGCAAGCTCGGCGCGACGCTGGATGGGCTCGGGGAAGCCGGAGTGGGAGATGCCGTAGAAGAGCGGCGCGTGACCGTCGAGCTCCGCGCGCCGCTCGTACACTCCTTCGAGCAGGCGCTGCGTCACGGCCGGCAGCTCGTCCAGGTAGAGCGGCGCCACCAGCACCACGGCCTCGCAGGCGGCGAGCTTCGTCAGCGCGACGTCGAGCTCTTCGGACGCGGCGTCCCACTTCGGCACGCGCCAGAGATCGACGCTCGCGCCCGCGGCCGCGAGCCGCGCCGCGAGATCTCGAGAGATCACGCCGGTGTTGGACTTCGCCCGCCGGCTGCCGTCCACGACCAGCACGTTCATGATGCCTCCTTCGCGATCGCATCGAGAGTCCTGTCCAGCTCGACGCGCGCCAGCCGGTCGTCCCCTCCGGCGAACGCCGTGGCCGCGTGCCGGGCGTCGATGTTGACGGCGAGGCGGCCGATCAGGAAGCGGAAGGCGTCCGCCTCGCCGTCCGCAGATCCACCCTCGCCGCCCTCCTGCACCAGCCCGACGCCCAGCAGCGCCGGCAGATCGTACCTGCCGCGGAAGTGCATCTCTCCATTCCGCACCACGTAGATCGGCACCATCAGCGGCTGGAAGCGGTCGATGGCCTTCTTCAGCTCGGCGCAGTAGGAGCCGAAGCGCACGGGCGTGGCGAGGACCAGCACGTCGCTCGCCACGATCTGCCGGAAGATGTCCTGCATGTCGTCCTTGACGACGCAGCGCCCCGGCGTCTTGAGACCGCAGCTGCCGCAGCCGGTGCATGGGGCCACGCGAGCGGCCGCGACGTCGACCGTGTCGACGTCGTACCCCCGCTCGCGCAACCTCGTCTCGACGGCCTCCAGCGCGGCGTCTCCGTGTTCCTCGTCCACGGCCAGCGCCGAGAGAACGAACGCTTTCATCGAGTCTGCCCTCCCTTGAACGTGTCGACCAGGGCCTCAAGAAGAGCCCGGTGCAGGCGCTCGTAGTCGGCCTCGAGGTGGCGGAGCCGAGTCTGGCGCAACACCGCAAGGCCATGCACGAGCGCCCACAGATGGTAGGCCATCTCCTCACGCCCATAGCCTGGCCGCGGGTGGAACTCGCCCATATCGATGCCCGCCTGCACCGTGGTCAGGGGGATGCGGAACGTCGTGCGCGCCTCCATGAGCTCCTCCCAGGCGCCCAGCTCGACCGGCAGCGTGTTGAAGAGCAGCGTGAACTGCGCCGGGTGCGTCTGCGAGAACTCGATGTAGCGCAGACCGAGTTGTACGACGCGTTCGCCGGGCGGCACCTCCCTTTCGGCCATATCGGCGAAGAAACCCCCGAAGACGGCCTCGACCTCCCGCCCGATCTGGCCGATCGCCTCGAGCAGGGCCGCCTTGCTCGGGAAGTAGTGGTAGAGAGCCATGGCCTCCACGCCGAGCCGCTGCCCGAGGGCGCGCATCGTCAGAGCCTCGAGCCCTCCCTCATCGACGAGCTCGAGGGCCGCGGCGATGATGCGCTCCTTGGTGAGCTGCCCCCTCGGCTCGGCGACCTGCTTCCCGCCTTTCACGGCTCTGCTGCCCATACGCCCTCCCTGGCCCGTTCGCTCGTCGCTCACAAGTGCGGTGTTGACATCTTACAACGTAAGGTCTACGCTTCTTACGACGTAAGCGTACATCGTAAGACACCGCAAAGCAAGGAGCTGATCATGAACCCGCAGACCACAACCAGCACGATCGCGCGCAAGGCAGTTTCAGAGCGGGCCGCCATCTGGCTGTGGCTCTCGATCGCGGCGGCCCTGTTGGCCGTGGCGGGCAGCATCATCGCGCTGGCCGTGAACAGTATCTACGCCGGTCTTGCCCCCTCGGTCCTGCCGCAGGCGCTGGCGCAGGACGTCGCCAATCTGGCCTTCGTCTCGCCGGCATTGCTGCTACTCGCGGCGCTGGCGCTACGCGGCTCGCTGCGCGCCTACCTGCTCTGGCTGGGCGTGTTGACTTTCACCGTCTACAACTACGTGATCTACGCGTTCTCGATCCCCTTTGGGCCGCTGTTTCTACTCTGGGTAGCAGTGCTCGGCATGTGCATCTACTCACTGATCGGGGGCGTGACGGTGGTCGACCACAAGGCGGTCGCGGCACGCTTCGCGCGCCGGCGGGCGGTCATCGTCGTCGCCTGGGTCCTGATCGTGACGGCGATCCTCTTCGGCCTGCTCTGGCTCTCCCAGGACATGCCCGCCTTGCTGGCGGGCAAGGCACCGCAGAGCGTCATCGACATGGGCCTGCCGACCAACCCCGTCCACATTCTCGACCTGGGGTTCTTTCTGCCGGCCGTCATCGTCACCGGCGTGCTCCTGCTCGCACGCAGGCCGCTCGCGTACACACTGGCACCGGCGCTCCTCGTCTTCCTGGTGCTGACCGGTCTGCCGATCCTGCTCACGCCCGTCGTGCAGGCGGCGCGCGGCGAGACAGCGGCGTGGGGCGTTGCCATCCCGATCGGCACGCTCACGGTGGCCCTGCTCGTGGTGGTGGCGTGGCTGCTCTCGACCAGCCGGCCCTGGTCACCGCTCAGCGGGACTGCCGCACGCGTTGGACCTACTCAGTCAATCTAGCAGGGAGGCAGCATGTCCAGCACTTTCACACCGATTGCTCATCGACTCGGGTTCTTCGCGGCTGCGGTGACGGTAGTCCTGCTTGCCGCCTACGCGGTCACGCTCGCGGTGGGGCTCTTGTCGCTCAAGTCTCCGGATGATCCGATCGGCAACCCGATGTTCTCGATTCTCGAGATCCTGATCATTGTGACGATGCCGGCGATGGTCGCCCTTATCGTCGCGGTGCACGCTTGGGCGCCGACACGGGTCAAGACGCTCAGCTTGGTCGCCGTCGTGTTCATGGGTCTGCTCGCGGGGGTCACCTGCAGCCTGCACTTCCTCATCTCGACCGTGAGTCACCAGGCCGCATTCGCCGGGCAGTCCTGGCTGCCGCTGTTCCTTCAGTTCAAGTGGCCCTCGGTCGTATACGCTCTCGACATTCTCGCCTGGGACGTCTTCTTCCCGCTGTCGATGTTGTTCGCCGCCATTGTCTTCAGTGGAAGTCGGCTGGCTGCATGGATCCGGTGGCTGATGATCGCTTCCGGAGTGCTCGCGCTCGCCGGCTTGAGCGGCGTTGCGTTCGGCGACATGCAGCTACGGAACATCGGCATTGCCGGCTACGTCGGGGTGTTCCTGGCCGTAGCCGTGCTGCTGGCCGTCCTGTTCTATCGAGCGGCACCCCGCGAGGTCTAACGAGCAATGACAGGCGCTCGAGAGCCGTGACCAACGCGCTCGACCTGGCGATCATCGTGCCGACCGGCGGCGGAGGCGGCGCGCCTCAGCCCTCGGGCGTCTGCCAGCGCTTCAGCCAGACCGCCACCGACCGGTTCAGCTCGTGGGCGAAGTCGGCCGTGTACTTGCGTGCATAGACGTCCTGGCCGATGTTCTCGGTGCCCTGCCGAAAACCGCGCGGCGCGTGGAGCTGCGCGAGCTCGTCAGAGGCTTCGCGCAGCTCTTTCGCACTCAAGCGCTGGTAGCGGTTCCTGTGCACCACGTGCTTCTCGTAGTGCGGCGTGGGGCGGCGAGGCTTCGCCGGCCGCCCGAAGCACAGCATCGCGATGGGCAGCGTGTGGTTGGGCAGGCCGAGCAGCTCCGCGTGCTCCTCGGCCTGCTCGAGGATGTCGCCGATGTAGCACGAGCCGATGCCCAGAGACTCGGCCGCGATCACGGCGTTCTGCGCCGCGATCAGGGCGTCACAGCAGGCGTCCAGCAGGTCGCCGGGGCCGGGCGCGCCCCGGTGCGCCACGCCGCCGAGCTCATCCACGCCCGAGACGGCGAACAGGTCGATCCACTTCTGGTAGTCGGCGACGAACACAAGCACCCACGGCGCCTTGGCGATGAAGGGCTGGTGGTCGCAGGTCACGGCCAGCCGGTCCTTGAGCGCCTGGTCCTCGATCTCGAGGATCGAGTACAGCATCAGGTTGCCGACGGTGGGTGCGCGCATCGTCGTGCGCAGGATCGCCTGCTTCTCCTCTTCGCTGAGCGGTGCCGGGTCGTAGGCGCGCGTGGAGCTGCGCGCGTTCATCAGCGCGATGGTCGGGTTCACCTGTGACGCCGCCGGCCCGTCAGCCCGACGAGTCCAGCAGCCGCCGCAGCGCCGCCTTGGGATCGTCGACGATGGGCGCGCCGTGGTCGAAGCACAGGATGCCGAAGGGCAGCCCCAGCAGCTTGTCCACGCTGCGGCGCGTCTCGGCGGGGTCCTCATGAAACTCGGGCGGGACCAGACGCAGCGCGCCGTCGCCGGCGTGCATCACGAGGTCCGAGCAGAACACCACGCCCGGGTCGCCCTCGAGCAGCAGCGAGTAGTGCGGCCACTCGGGGCCGGGCGTGCGCACCGCGACGAGGCCGCCGGGGAGCACGTCGCCGTCCGCGTAGCGGCAGTCGGGCTCCTCGTCAGCGGCCGTGGCGTCCTCGGGCAGCCACACCTCGATGCCGAGCTCCGCGCGGTAGTGCCACGCGCACCGTTGGTGACACTTGGCGGTCAGCACGACAGCCGTCGGACGCGGCAGCGACGCCATCGCGTCATCCGCCAGGCGCACCGGGTCGATGAGCACGCAGCCGTCGCCGGTCACGAGCGCGTGCGAGCTCGAGACGTTGCCGCCGATGCCGCTGTTGTGGATCCGCCAGTGGTAGAGGCCCTCTACGACCTCCTCGACCTCTGCGGCCGTCTCCCGTGGTTCACTCATCTCTCCTCCTCTTCGCTCGAGCCGTGCGCTCGCGCCAGGTCAGACTGACGCTTCGCGTGTGTGCCGGTCAAGCGTTTCGTGCCCGTGGGCTCGCGCGGCGTCTCCGGCGAAGGTAATCTACGGGCAGATGTGTCGAACAACAGAGGCGCGGCGCCATCGGCGCGGCGCCCGATGGTCGCACCGCGACCGTCGCGACGCTGCCTCGCAGGAGGGACCTGGCATGACCGAGAAGCCAGTACGTCGCGGCAAGATGCTCTCGCCGCCCAGCCTCGTGGGGCTCGCCGTCGGGCTGGCGCCGGTCGGCTTGTCCTTCGCGCCTTCGCTGATGCCCCGCCCCTTCATGATGCAGGGCGTCATCACCGGCATCTGCGTCGCGCTCGGCTATGCTATCGGCGTGTTCGCCGCGTGGGTCGTGCGCCGGCTGACGAAGTGGGAGCCGGCGCCTCGCTTGCGGCGTATCGCCTGGATCGTCGTGCTGGCGGCGGCGGTGGCCGTCATCGTCGCCGCCGTCCTCGCCGGCACATCGTGGCAGAACGCGGTCCGTCGCCTCCTCGAGATGGCGCCCATCACCTGGACGTTCGTGGTCAAGGCGATCCCCGTGGCGGCGCTCATGGCCGCGCTCCTCGTGATCGTCGGCCGCGCGCTGCGCGCCGCCACGGGCGGCCGCCCAAAGAGCCCATCCGCGTGTATGTCGGGCTGGACAGCGCGCCGACGGCAGAGGCGCGCGCGGCCCTGGCCGTGCGCGAGCTGGAGCGCACGGGCGCCTTCACCCGGAAGCTCCTGATAGTGATGGGCTGCACCGGCGCCGGGTGGCTCGAGCCGCAGTCGGCCGACCCTCCCGAATTCATGTACAACGGCGACACCGCCGAGGTGGCGATCCAGTACTCGTTCCTGCCGAGCTGGATCTCAATGATCACCGACCAGGCCAAGACGACGAACGCCGGCAAGGCGCTGTTCCCAGCCGTCTACGCGGCCTGGTCGCGGCTGCCCGCCGGGAGCCGGCCCAAGCTCATCGCCTTTGGCCTCAGCCTGGGTTCCTACGCCGGCCAGGCAGCCTTCATCGACGCCCATGACCTCTACCCCGGCATCGGCGGCGCCTACTTCGCGGGCACGCCCAACCGCAGCCAGCCGCGGCGCACCATCGAGAACCTCCGCGGCCCCGTGGGACGAGCCGCGCGCGCTCTACCTGCAGCACGGCTCGGACCCGGTCGTGTGGTGGAGCCCGAACCTCTTCTTCCACCGGCCCGACTGGCTCAAGGAGCCCCGCGCCCCGGACGTCTCGTTGCGGACCGCCTGGTTCCCGGTGGTGACCTTCATCCAGGTCACAGTGGACCAGTTCTACGGCACCACGGCGCCCAACGGCTACGGGCACAACTACGCCACCATGAGCGTCGCCGCCTGGTCGGCGGTCGCACCGCCGCCCGGCTGGACGGCGCAGAGGGCGCAGGAGCTGCAGGCCTCCATCGACAAGTACCGGATCGAGTAGGCGGGAGGCTGGCGGGGGAGTGGCGGACCAAGAGTCCATCTCATCGTGACTGATTCCGCGCCGGTCTGGGCGAAGCGGTACCCGCTGGCCGTCGAGATCGGCGGGGCCGCGGCCGTGCTGGCCTACGGCTACATCATCGTCCGCCTCGTACCTTCGGCTGTCTACGTGCCGGTCAACCTGGCGGCCGCCGGCCTGGCAGTGGCGTTGGTGCACGCCGGCGGCGCGGGCTGGGACGATCTCGGCCTGGCCCGCGAGAAGCTGGGCAGCGGTCTGCGCCTCGGGCTCCTGACGGTCCTGCCGATCGCCGCGGTCGTGGCGACCGGCGTCGCCCTGACCGTCTCCCGTCAGTTCTTCGTCGAGGCGCGCTTCGCGCATCTCGGCACGGCGCAGATGCTGTACGAGCTGCTGATCCGCATCCCGCTGGGCACCGCCCTGTCGGAAGAGCTGATCTTCCGCGGCGCCCTGCTCGGGCTGTTCCTGCGCCGCCACACGTTTCTCAAGGCGGCGCTGCTCAGCTCGCTGGCGTTCGGCCTGTGGCACGTGGTCACGGCCATGGGCTCGGTGCAGAGCAACGCCGCCGGCGAGGTCCTCGCGTCCCCGGCGGCGCAGGCGGCCGGCGTGGCGGCGACCGTGGTCGCCACAGGTGCGGCGGGCATGGTCTTTTGCTGGCTGCGCCGGCGTTCGGGAAGCGTCCTCGCGCCGGCCATCACCCACGCCGCCCTCAACGGCCTGGCCGTGGTCGGGGGCCTCGTCGTGGCGCGCTGGCTCGGCGGCTGAGCGCGGCCGGCCGGCGGCTCTCTCGCGACATCCGGCCGGCCATGCCAACGGCGACCTCCTTCTGGCGCTCGCCCGGTGCTATCCTCATCTCAGCGGGCGCCGGCAAGAGGGGAGAACATGGCCTACGTGCTCCAGCAGTTCAGAGTGGCGGACTTCGCGACCTTCAAGCACGTGTATCTCGACGATCTGGAGCGCCGCCGCCGGCTCGGCTCTCGGGGCGGACGCGTGTTCCACACGGTCGGCGAGGAGCACCAGATCACCGTCCTCATCGAATTCGACAGCGCCGCCAACGCGTACCAGTTCGCCCGATCCATCGAGCTGCAGGAGGCCGTCAAGTGGGCCACGAGCGACGTGGTCCCGCAGAAGATCGCCGTGCTCGAGGAGCAGCTCCAGTCCGAGGCTTGACGCAGGCGGCCGCCGCGCCTCCGCGTGCTACTCGATCGGCAACTTGAAGAAGTCCCTGGGCGTCTGGTAGCACACCTCGTCGATGGTCGCCTTGTCCAGCCCCATCAGGCGCATCGCCAGCATGACGCGGGGCACCATGAAGTAGTCGTTGCCCTGGCCGCCGAGCTCGGAGTTGATGATGAGGCGGTCGCGCTCGTCGGGGTGATCGATCACGTAGCGGGCAGCCACCTCCGGCGGCATCTTGTCCCAGCAGATCGACAGGCCCACCATGCCGCCGGTGGTCATGCGGAAGTCCATGGTCTCCTCGCCGGCATGATCGAAGACGCACTTCTCGACCGGGAAGCCCTCCTCGATGATGATCTCGAGGACCTGCGGGGTGATCGTCGGTCCCTGCGGCGCCAAGCGGATGGGCGTGTGCAGGATCACCGGCAGATCGTGCGCCTTGGCAATGCGCAGGTGCTCGCGAAAGAGATCGATCTCGAACTGCGTCCCGCAGTCCAGGCCGATCTCGCCCATGGCCACCACCCGCTCGTGCTTCAGAAAGCCGGGGAGCTTCTCGAGGCATTTCTCCGCGTCCTTGGCGGTCACCCCGAAGAACGGGACCGAGAGCGACGCGTAGGCCTCGAAGCCGAGCGTCTGCGCCGTGTTCACCTCCAGCGTGAGGAACCGCTCCCAGAGGAGGAGCACCGCATCGGCGTCATGGCTGCCGAGAAACATGTGCGGGCTGGGGATGACCGCCGCCTCCATGCCCATCATCACCAGCTTCTGGAGCTGGACGTCTTCGATCATGTCGGTGTGCAGGTGCGCGTCGACGAATCTCATGTCCGCGTATCTCCTTCGTCAGTGCGGGAAGGGTGGTCGGCAGCTTGCATTGTCTCGCTCACGGTCGGGCACATCAATGCGCCGCGGCGACCGACGAGGTGCGCTCGCGCGCTCCGAAGGCCCAGAGCGCGAGCGACGCCAGCCCGATGGCCACGCCGAGCGCGCACACGCCGTCCCAGCTCCAGCGCTCGTACACGAAGGCGGCCACGGCGGAGCCGATGGCCGCCCCCACGAAACAAGACGTCATGTAGAACGCGTTGATGCGGCTGCGCGCCACGGGTTGCAGCCGGTAGATCTCGCTCTGGTTGGTGATGTTCACCCCGTTCACGCCAACGTCGAGGACCAGCACGCCGGCGAGCACCGCGACAAGGGATGAGCCGCCGGCCCACAGAAGCAGATAGCCGACCAGGAGGAGCAGGGCCGAGACGCCGGTGAGCCGGCGCGACCAGCCTCGGTCGGTGAAGCGCCCGACCACCGAGGCCGTGAGCGCGCCGGCCGCCCCCACCAGACCGAACAGCCCGATGGTACCGTCGCCGTAGCCGTAGGGCGTGCCCGAGAGCAGGAAGGCCAGCGTCGTCCACAGCACGCTGAAGGCGCCGAACGACAGCGCCCCGAACAGCGCGCGCCGACGAAGGATGGGCTCGGCGCGTGCGATCTTCAAGACCGAGCCCAGGAGTCGCGGATAGCTGAGGCCCACGTGCTGGCGGTACGTCGGCAGTTTGACCCAGAGCAGAACGGCCTGCGCGAGCATGAGGGCGGCGGCGAGCCAGTAGACGGTTCGCCAGCCGGCAGACTGCGCGACGAGGCCCGAAACGGTGCGCGCCAGCAGGATGCCAAGGAGCAGCCCGCTCATGACGGCGCCCACCACGCGGCCGCGCTCGGCATCGGGCGAGAGCGTGGCGGCGAAGGGCACCAGGATCTGGGCCATCACCGACGTGAGGCCGACGAGACCGACCGCCGCCATGAAGAACCCCACAGACGGCGCCAGCGCGGCGGCCGCCAGTCCCAGCGCCGTGATGACGGCGAGCATGGTGATCAGGCGCCGCCGTTCGAACAGGTCGCCGAGCGGCAGGAGCAGGATGAGCCCAGCGGCGTAGCCGGCCTGGGCCGTTGTCACTATGAGACCGGCCACGCCGCTGCTCACGTGCAGCTCGTGGCTGATGGTATCGAGCAGCGGCTGAGCCAGATAGTTGCTGGCCACTGCCTGGCCCGTGGCGACCGCGAACAGGACGACCAGCCAGCGGCTCATGCCGAGCGGCCGCGGCGGCGTGTTGCCCGGCCCGCTCACGACGAGAGTGCGGCGGAGGACGGGGTGCGAGCCGGCGGCACCTGCCTCAGTCTCCCACGATGCTGTACGACGAGGAGATGCGTGTGCCGCCCTTGAGCATGGCCCAGACGGGGCACACCTGCTCCTCCGAGATCGTCAGAGCCTTCTCCACCGCGGCCGGCTCTACGCCCGCTCCGTGCATCGTGAACGCGAGGGCGATCCCGGTGATCACCGTGGGGCGCTCGTCGCGGCGCAGGCCACGAGCATCGACCTCCACTTCGCCGGCCGGCTGCCTCATCTTGCGCAGCAACACGGCCAACGCGTTGCCGCTGCAGGCGGCCAGGCTGGCGAGCAGCGTGCGCAGAGGCGTAAGCCCAGCGAGCCCGTCGCTCTCTGCTCCCGGCAGCGGATAGTCCATCGTGACCGTGTGCCGTCCGTCGCCAGCGGTGACGACCATGCCGCCGCGGTTGACGGCGTGGATGACCAGCTCCGCCGGCATATCGCTCTCCTGTCCTGAGGTACGGGGCGCCTGACTGCATCCTACCGCCTGCTAGAATCCAGTGCGCCGAACGGCTCCGGGCACAGCGAGGGGGAATGGCTCCGTGGGATTCATCGACTGCGCGCGGTGTGGTCGGCGAGTCACGTCCGAGGCGCCGCGCTGCCCAGACTGCGGCGCCGACCCACGCACCGGCATCGCGACGTTCAAGCGCGGCGAGATGGACCGCGTGCGCATCTGCCAGGGCGTCTGGATCCGCGGCCTGGCGCTCCTCATCGACTTCGTCGTCGTGAGCGCTCTGACGCTCCTCGCCTCGCTCCTCATCTTTGTGGTGCTCCTCGGTCGCGGCTCCTTTGCGGAGGTGGGCAAGGAGCCGTCCTCCTGGCCGCTGTGGGTGGCGGCCTTCGTCGGCGCCTTCATCTACTTCTGGTGGTGCGAGGCGGTCTGGGGGCGCACGCTGGGCAAGCGCCTCTGCGACCTGCGGGTGGTGCGCCGCGACGGCGCCAGGCTGGGCAGCGGCGGCGCCTTCGTGCGCAACCTGCTGCGCGTCGTCGACTGGCTGCCGTTCTTCTACCTGCTCGGCGCGGCCGTGATCTGGGCCACGCCGGGCAACCAGCGCCTCGGCGACCTCGCCGCGCGTTCGGCGGTGGTGCGCACCAAGCTGGTCTCGCTGAGCAGGCTCGCCGACGCCACGTTGCCGGTCGTCCCGTGGTCGGCGCTCACTGCTTCCCGGCGCGCACGGTCGCCACATCGCCCTTGATCACGACGTTGGTGCCGAGAGCCTTGGAGTACTGGCGCACGAGGCTGAGGATCGTCGTCGCGTCGCTGCCCTTCTGCACGGCCGGGATGCCGCTGCTCGACACGTAGACCGGCACCAGCGTGGCCTTCACGCCATCCGCGGTGAGCACGGCGTCGACAAGGACGGTCTGACCGGTAGCGATGCTGAAGTGGTCGAACACGAGGTCGCCGAGGCTGTAGGCGATGAGGCGGCCCTTGTAGGTCTCGAAGCCCTGGAGCACGTGCGGGTGGTGGCCGATCACGAGGTCGGCGCCGGCGTCGATGGCGGCGTGCGCCGCGCTGGTCTGCGCACCCCAGGGGTAGTTCTCGTACTCGAGCCCCCAGTGGTAGCCCACGACCACGTAGTCCACCTCCTTGGCCAGGGCGCGGATGGACTCCTTCATGCGCGGGATGTCGGTGCGGAGCTCGGCCACGCCGGGCGCGCTCGTCGCCCGGTAGCCCGGCCAGATGACGTCGCTCCAGGCGAGAAAGCCGATGGTCGCGCCGGCGGCGGTCTTCACGACCGCGGCCGTCCAGGCATCCGCGTCGTCGCGGCCGGCGCCGACGACCTGCACGCCGGCCTTCTCGAGACGCTTGATCGTGTCGACAAGCGCCGCCTGACCGTAGTCCACAGAGTGATTGTTGCCCATGGTCACCACATCGATGCCGGCGGCGGCGAGGGCCTTGGCCATGCTCGGCGGGCCCTCAAAGGTGTAGTCCTTGCCCGGCGTGGGGCTGCCCAGGGACGACAGCGGAGACTCGAGGTTGACCCAGGCGGCGTCGCCCTTCTCGAGCTGCGGCGCGATGCCGCGCAGCACGGCGTCGGCGCCGTAGGTGTTGATGTAGCTCTTGACGACGCGGTCCGCCATGACGTCGCCGCCGGAGACGACGCGGACCGACGGCGGCTCGGCGGACGCGCCGGCGGCGGGCGTCGCGCCCGCGGCGCCCGAAGCCGCCTGGGTGGCGCCCCGGCCCGAGCCGTCCCGGGCGGCGGCAGGGGCTTCGCCGCGGCCGCCCGTGAGCGCTCGGGCCAGGGCGATGCTGCCGCCGATCACGAGAGCGACGATCACGGCGAGCGCGACGAGGCCGCGGAGGCGCGCGCGCCGGCGGCGGCGCAGCCGTGCCCTGCGGTCGATGCGCGGTGCGCTCATGCCGTCAGGCTACTGAGCCGTGCGCCAGTCGCGCTTCATCGCCGCCCACACGGCATCGGCGATGCGCCCGGCGCCTTCGTCGGTGAAGTGGACGCCGTCGCCGCTACGCAGAGCGCCGATGAAGCCGCCCTTCTTTGTCGCCAAGAGGTCGTAGGCGTCGACGTACACGAGTTCGGGGCTGTGCGACGCGGCGTCCTCGAAGAGCTCGTTGAGCCGCCTGGCCTTCGCCGACTCGGACGAATCCGGCATCACCGGCAGGCCCACCCAGTAGACGCGCTTCACGCCGTTCTGCAGCATGATCGTCACCAGCTTCCGCACGCGACGCTGGTACTCGGCGAGCCACTTCTTCTGCGGGTACATCGTGGACGCGCCCTCGGCGAGCATCGGCATACCGGTGTCGTTGGCGCCGATCATGAACACGCCGACGTCGGGATGGCCGGCGTCGAGCTGCGCCTGCAGATGCGCCGGCCAATCCACCGGGTCGGGGTAGGTGAGGCGTGATGACACCTGGTAATCGGTGCGCACCTTCATGAGGCCGCTCTCCGCGCCGTGCTGCGCGAACAGGATGCCGGGCGCGCCGGCCAGCGAATCGCCGCCGAAGTACACGCGCAGTGGATCCTTCTTGGTGGGCTTGTCGAGCGGCGGCTCGGTGGGGCTGGGCGACGGACTTGGCGATGGGCTCGGGGAGAGGCTCGACGGCGCCGGCGAAGCGGATGCCGCCGCGACGCCCGACGACGCAGGTGTCGCCGCGGCGACCGCTGGGGACGCGTCGCCCTTGGCGGGGCTGCGCCCGGCGAGCACGACGACGCCGGCGAGCGCGGCGGCAGCCACGGCAATGACGACCAAGCCGATGATCAGGGACCGGCGGCGGCGCGCCTTCTGCTGCCGGCGGCGGCGCTCGCGCCGATCCTCACCCTCGTACGGTGCATTCTCCATCGCTGCGGATTATGCCATCGCCGCGCCCGCGACACGAACGCGGGGCGGGCGCCTACTCTGCGTGCCCGCCCCTTGGTATGGTCCGTCTCGAAACGGCGTCGACGACAGGGAGAAGCCGCAATGGAGCCGACCAGAAGAGATGCGAGCCTGCCGGACTACGCGCTCGTCGAGCGCCGCGAGATGCTGCGCGGCATGGGCGACGGCCAGGAGGCGCTCGCGCGGATCCAGGTCGGCGTGGTCAGCAGCTGGGGCGAGCTGAACCCCGCCGCCGCGCACCTCGACAAGGTATCGCAGGCCGTGAAGGCAGGCGTGTGGGCGGCCGGCGGCACACCGCGCGAGCTGGTCGTGAGCTCGCTCTGCACCAGCCTCGCCGGCGACGACCGCTACCTGCTGCCCTACAGAGACGTGGTCGCCGGCTACATCGAGATCATGGCCCGGGCGAGCCTCCTCGACGCTCTGGTGCTGGTCCCGGTCTGCGACGACGTGATCCCCGCGCATCTCATGGCCGCCGCGCGGCTCAACCTGCCGGCCGTGGTCGTGACCGGCGGCTACATGCGGCTCAACCGCTGGCGCGGCGTGCCGGTGGACCCCCTGCAGGTGGCCGCCGGTCACTTCGTCGACCACCAGGAGGGGCGCACCAACGCCGCCGAGTTTGCCGAGATCGTCGACCGCGGCTGCTCGGGCGGCGGCGCCTGCCCGGTGATGGGCACGGCCAACACGATGGCCGCGCTCGCCGAAGCTCTCGGCATGTCGCTGCCGGGCAACGCCGCGACGCCCGGCGCGGACTCGCGCCTGCTGCGCCTGGCCTTCCGGGCCGGGCAACAGGCCGTCGCGTTGCACCGTCGCGGCGTCACGCCGTCACAGATACTCACGCCGGAGGCGTTCGAGAACGCCATCCGCGTGTTGATGGCGGTGGGCGGCTCGACCAACGGCGTGCTGCATCTTCAGGCGGTGGCGGCGGAGCTCGGCCTCGCACTTGAGCCCGAGCTCTTCAACCGGCTGAACGCGGACACCCCGCTCATCTGCGACGTCGCACCCTCTGGCTCCGGAACGCATTTCATGGCCGAGCTCGATGAGGCCGGCGGCGTGCAGGCGGTCATGAAGGAGCTCGAACCGCTGCTTCACGCGCAGGCGCTCACCGTTACGGGAGAGGCAATGGGGCGGAACCTCGAGGTCGCGCAGGTGCGCGACCGCGCCATCATCCGCCCGCTGGCGGACCCGCTGGCGCCAGAAGGCGGCCTGCGCTTTCTGCGCGGCTCGCTGGCGCCGGGAGGCGCTCTCGTCAAGTCGTCGGCGGTGCCCGCGGCCATGCACCGGCACCGCGGGCCGGCCCGCCTCTTTCTGCGCGAGGAGGAGGCCTGCGACGCACTCGCCGGCGGCCTGCTCGCGCCGGGTGACGTGGTGGTGCTGCGCTTCACGGGCCCGCGCGGCGACCCCGGCATGCGCCTGCAGCAGCGCTTTCTCTGGCAGCTCGCGGCGCGCGGGCTGCACGACCGCATCGCCTTCGTCACCGACGGGCGCATCAGCGGCACCAACAAGGGCTGCGCCGTCACGCACGTGGCGCCGGAGGCGGCGGCCGGCGGTCCCTTGGCGCTCGTGGAAGAGGGTGACACCATCGCCATCGACATCCCGGCCGGCACACTGGAGCTGGAGGTGCCGGCCGGCGAGCTGCGGCGGCGGCTGGATGCCTGGCGGCCGCCGGCGGCGCAGGCCCCCGGCGGCTGGCTCAGCGTGTACGCGCGCCTCGCGCGTTCGGCCGACGCCGGCGCCGCATTGGACTACCGGGGCGAGTAGGCGCGGGCGGCCGCGGCGCGAACAAAGGGCGCGCTCCCCGCAGTCAGACTGTCGGCTCTCCAGCCGCAGCCGCGCCCGGCGGGGCTTCGCCGGCCGGCCGCCCGGCCGGCGCCGTATCCTTGAGCCGCGACACCACAACTGCGCCCGCCGCGAGCAGCACCGCCGACAGCACCAGCGATACGGTGTACGAGCCATTGGCCGTACGTAAGGCCGCCATGAGATACACGTAGACCACCGAGACCTGACCGCAGAGCTGGATGAGCCCGTTGGAGGTGCCCTCCGGCGTGGGATTGGTGATCTCCGCGGCGTACTGCATGCCGAGCGGCAGGACGGCGACGAGGAAGAAGCCGAGGACCGCGGCAAAGGCGTAGAGCAGCCAGACGGACGACACGAAGGCGATACCGAGCATCCCAGGCACGGTGGCCACGAGAGCGATGACCAGGAAGCGGACGCGCTTGCCGCGACGGTCGGAGAGCGCCGAGAGGACGACCGCGCCGATGATACCGGCGAGAAGCATGAGAGCGCCCATCACGCCCGCCTCAGTCGGGCTGAACCCGCGGGGGTGGATGATCTGCTCGACCCAGGTGGTCACGCCGTTGAAGGCGCCCATGACGATGAAGGCGACGCCCAGCATGATCAGGAAGGGCCGCACGTGGAGCGCGTGCTTGAGGCCGTCGAGCATGAGGGCGCGCGCGTCCATGCCGGGCGGGCACGGCGGGGTCGCCGGCCTCTCTCGCGCCAGCGCCAGGAACGCGACCGCGGTGGTGGCGGCCAGCAGGCCGTACACGAGCTGCAGCGTCGCGATTGACATCATGTCGGCGAGGATCGGGGTCAGGACCATGCCCAGCGCAACGCCGAGCATGCTGGCCAGCGTGACCAGGCCGACGGCAGTCGCCCTCTGGTCCGGCGCGAACCAGTTCGCCGGGACCTTGGTCCAGGCGTCGAGCAGGAACGGCTGGGCGATGGCGATGCCGATGGTGCTCAGCAGCACCAGCGTGTAGTTCGCGCCGACCAGGCCGCGGGCGACGCCGAAGACCGCCATCATCACGACGCCGAAGCCGACGGCGAGGCGAAAGCCGCGCGTATCGATCACCCAGGCGGCCGGGAGCGACAGAGGGATGAAGGCGATCATGAACGACATCGAGAGGATACCGATCGCCAGGTCGGAGACGCCGTAGTACTCGGCGGCGAGGCTGGTGATCGGCGCGTAGCTGATCCACAGCATCTGGATGGTGACGTTCACCAGCATGAAGACGGCCAGCACCACCCAGCGGTAGCCGTACACGCGGTACTGGTCGCTCGCCTGCTTGCTCACGTCGCTCCCCTTGCCCCGCCCGGCCGCAGCGGCGTGTCGCGGTTGACGCGCCGGTAGAGCGGGCGCATCCGCTGGTGGATCTCGAGGAAGGTCCGATAGCACCCATCGTACACCGCGCAGTTGACCGCCTGGGGCTCGAAGACGTGCTGGAGCTCGGGCACATCGGCAAAGCCGATCTCGCCGAGCCCCACTGCAGCGATCCAGGCGGCGCCGCGGGCGTTGGCCTGGATCGGGTCCTTCACCTGGCGTACCTCGACGCCGAGCACGTCGGCGAAAATCTGACACCAGACGGCCGAGCTGCCGCCGCCGCCCACCAGATTGACGGTCTCGACGGGCCGGCGGAGGAGCTTCTGCACCGGCCCCATCAGCCAGCGCGTGTTGAGGGCCACGCCCTCGAGGAAGGCGCGCACGATGTCCTCGCGGGTGTTCTGAAGCGAGAGGTTGAAGAGGCCGGCGCGCAAGGCGCGATCCTCGACCGGCGCGCGCTCCCCCCCGGATCCACGGCGTGTAGAGCACGCCGTTGCTGCCGGGCGGCACGCGCGGACTCGCTGTCCCAAGCGGCCATTCGCCCGTCGACGCCAATCAGCGGGACCTTGGCGCCCGAGGTGCCGAGGTCGACGGTGAGGACGTGCTTCGCGGCCATCCGGTTCAGGCGGCCGCGAGCGCCTGCTCGAGGTCGCGCATCAAGTCGCCGGCGTCCTCGATACCCACCGAGTAGCGAATCAGCCCCTCGGGGATGCCCATCGCCTCACGCTCCTCGGCGGTGCACTCCACGTGACTGGTGGTCGCCGGCACGCCGGCGAGCGTCTCGACGGCGCCGAGGTTGGCGGCGAGGTGGGCGAGGCGGAGCCGCGGCAAGACCCGTTTGACCGCCTCGAAGCCACCTTCGAGCATGAAGCTGAGCATGCCACCGTAGCCGCGCATCTGCCGCGCCGCCACGTCGTGGTGCACGTGCGTCTCGAGGCCCGGGTAGTAGACCGCCGCAACAGCCGGCTGCTCCTGGAGCCAGCGTGCGATCGTGAGCGCGTTCTCGTTCTGCTGGCGCACGCGCAGGGCCAGCGTCTTCATGCTGCGCACGAGCAGGTAGGCGGCCATCGGATCGAGCGAAGCGCCGGTGATCTCGCGGTAGTGGTACACCTTGGCGATCAGCTCCGGGGCGCCGCAGAGCACGCCGCCGAGGGCGTCGGCGTGACCGCCGAGGAACTTGGTGGCGCTGTGCAGCACAAGATCGGTGCCCAGCGCCAGCGGGTTCTGGTTGATGGGCGTCGCGAACGTGTTGTCGGCGACGACGAGCGCCCCGACCTCATGCGCGGCCGTGGCCAGGCGGGCGAGGTCCATCACCTTGAGCGTCGGGTTGGTCGGCGACTCCAGGTACACGAGGCGGCAGCCCTCGGCGATGGCCGCCTCGATCTGCTCGTGGTCGCTGGTGTCGCAAAGGTCCACCTGCACGCCGATCCGCGGCAGGAAATCGACGAACAGCTGATTGGTGCCGCCGTAGGTGTCCTTGACCGAGACCACGCGGTCGCCGGGGGCGAGCAGCGCGAACAAGGTGTTGCTGACGGCCGCCATACCTGTGGAGAAGCTCGTGGCGGCCGCGGCGCCTTCGAGGATCCGCACCTTCTCCTCGAAGGCGTGCACTGTCGGGTTGGTGTTGCGACTGTAGATGTAGCCGGGCGCACGACCGAGAGCCGCGTCGAGCCACGAGTCGACGTCCGCGTATCCAAAGGCGGCGCTGTACACGATGGGCACCTGCGTGGCGCCGTGGGCAAGCGCTGCTTCCTCGCCGGCGCGGACGGCGAGAGTAGCGGGCGCGAGGTCCGCGTTCGAGCCGTCGTCTGAAGACCGCTTCATATCGACCATCAAGAGACTCCTTGTGTCTGTCGCGAGGGGCACTCCCGGCCGGGCATCCGGCCATTGCCGGAGCATAGCATCGGCTCTCGGCGCGGGCAGGTGCGGTAGGCTGGACCAAGTGAACGAAAGAAACGCGGCGAGGAGGCTGACGTGGACGTGTTCGAGGCGATCAGATCGCGCTACAGCGTGCGCGGCTACAAACCCGACCCGGTGAGCGACGAGCTGCTCGGCCGGGTGCTCGAGGCGGCGCGACAGGCGCCGACCGCCGCCAACAGGCAGCCCTTCCGCATTGTCGTGATTCGCACCACGGGCCGCGAGGAGGAGCTCTCGCGGGCCTACGGGCGCCCGTGGCTTCTTCAGGCGCCGCTGGTGCTCGCCGTCGTCGCCGTGCCCGGCGAGGCCTGGCGGCGCTCAGACGGCAAGCCCTACGACGAGGTCGACGCCACGATCGCCATGGACCACCTGGTGCTCGCGGCGACCGCTCTGGGGCTGGGGACGTGCTGGATTGCCGCTTTCGATCCGGCTGCCGTGCGCGAGATTCTCGCCCTCCCCGACGATGTCGAGCCCATCGCGCTGACGCCGCTCGGGTACCCCGACAAGGACCAGACCGCGACCGGCCGGCGGCCGCTCGACGAGCTCGTCAAGTACGAGCGCTGGTGAGGGCGCGCACGAGCTGTTCGGTCACGCCCCGTTCAGCAGCTCCGTGACCGTAACGAAACGATAGCCCTTCTCCGTCAACGCTTCGAGAATGAGTGGCAGCGCCGCGCGAGACGCCGAGCTGCCGGCGGACCACACGTGCAGCAGCACGATGGCGCCGGGGCGCACGGTGTCCGCCACGTACTTCGCCATCGCCTGCGGGTCGCCGGCGATGGCGGCCCTGGAGTCGGGCTCGACGCTCCACATCGCCGTGGTGCGGCCGTGCCGCCACAGGTAGTAGGGGGCTGACAGGAGGCGCTTGCCGTACGGAGGGCGGAACAGGATAGGGTCGCGAAACCCCGCGGAGCGGATCACTGTGTCGGTCGACTCCACCTCGCGCGCGACCGTCGCCGTCGACACGAACACGAGGCGTGGATGGGTGAAGCTGTGGTTGCCGATCTCGTGGCCGGCGGCGACGAGCGCGCGCAGCGCCGACCCATTCTCCCGAGCAGCAGCGCCGACGACGAAGAACGTCCCCCGCGCCTGATACCGCTGCAGATCGACGAGCACTGCATCGACATACTCGCCGGCCGGACCGTCGTCGAAGGTCAGCGCCACCACCTTCTGGTCGGTCGTCACCTGGGCTACCTGACGGCCGAGGAGCTGGAAAGACCGTGCGTTCATGAGCGCGTAGGCGCCGAAACCGACGAGGACCACCGCGACCACAAGGGCGACGCCGAGGCGCACGACTCGTCGCCCGGGTCCATGCGCCCGCCCGGCAAGCAGGCGCCAGAGCCCGAGACCCGCCGGCGTCAGCACCATGACAAGCGCAAGGGCGGCGATGACGTCCAGATTCATCGGCGGCCCGCTCGACGAGACGGCCGCCGGACGCCGCTCACGCGCCTTCGACGCTGGCGAGCACGCGCTCGAAACGCTCCAGCGCAGCGTCGATGACGTCGTCGGTGTCGGCCATCGATGTGTACATGCGCGAACCGGCCAGGGTGATCACGCCGTTGGCCGTGTAGGCCGCGCCCATCTCTTCCAGCATGTGCTTGCGCGGCTTGAGCTCTTTGGCCAGGCGAAACGGGTGCTTGAGATCGAGCAGCACCACGCCCGAGGTCTCGAGGTGCACGATCGAGCCCTGGTTGTAGGCGACAAACGGCAAACGGCAGCGGCGGATGATGTCGCAGAGGCCGGCCGTGAGGCGGTCGCCGGCGCGGCCGGCGATCACCGGCGCGTTGGTGCGCTCCATCTCGGTGATCGCAAAGTAGCCGGCGGCGCAGCTCAACGGGTTGGCGCTCAGGGTGCCGCCGATGTAGGCGCGCTCACGGTAGACCGCCGCGTGCATGCCCGCCTCGATGGAGGCCTTTCGCGCCCCCTCGAGACGCTTCTGCTCGAAGTCGAGCACGATGATGTCGTCGGCACGCATCTTGGCGTAGTCGCAGCTGGAGGGCGTGACGGCGAACGCCTGCTCGCCGGGCACGCGCACCGAGACGTTGCCTTCGGTCGCCTTCAGGTACCCGCGCTCCAGCGGCGCGCGACACGTGGCGACGACCTGCTCCACGGATGACGCGTACCGCCCTATCACGTGGTCCTTTCGTCGGCGACGCGACCATTCTTCATCCGTGGAGGAATCGCGTCCACCGCACCTTGCCGGCCCGCACGTGATGTCGGGCGGTCTCAGGCTTCGAGCGTGCGCAGGTACGCCGAGATCGCCGTCAGCCCGCCCTCGAGGACGTCGCGAGCGCAAGCGTAGCCGAGGCGGAAGGAGTGCTCCTCGTCAAAGGCGGCGCCAGGCATCACAAAGGCCCCGTTGAAGTCGAACAGCGCCTGGCAGAGCTCGACGGATGGCAGCGGGTACTCGTAGTGGACGAGGGTCGTGGTGCCCGCCCGCGGCCGCACGTGGTGCAGCCGCGGTTCCCCGGCCAGCCACTCTCCGACCACGGCGAGGTTGCCGCGCACGATCTCCAGGTTGCGGCCGAGCACCCCGTCGAGATGCTCGAGCGCCCGCACGGCGAGCGCGTCGTCGAGCAGGCCGCAGCTGATGGTGGTGTAGTCGCGGACCTCGAGGCAGCGCTCGATGAGGTCCGGCGGGCCGGCCACCCAGCCAATGCGCAGGCCGGCCAGCGAGTAGCTCTTGCTCATGCTGCCGGTGCTCACGCCGCGCTCGTACAGGTCGGCCACCGACGGCGCTGTGGTCCCCGGCGTGTGCTCGAGCATGCGGTAGACCTCATCGCAGAGCAGCCAGGCGCCGTGCTCGCGGGCCACGGCGACGATCTCGCGGAGCAGCGGCTCGTCGATGAGGGCGCCCGTCGGGTTGTTGGGGTTGTTGAGGACGATGAGCCGGGTGGAGTCGTCGACCAGGCTGCGCAACTCGTCGACGTCGGGCAGATAGCCGTCCTCCTCGCGCAGCGACAGCAGACGGACCTGCGCTCCCAGCGCCTCGGGCACGCTGTAGAGCTGCTGATAGGTGGGCCTCACGCACACCGCGGTGTCGCCCGGCTCGACCAGCGCGAACAGCGCGAGGAAGTTGGCGCCGATCGCGCCGTTGGTCGTGATGACGTCGTCGGGGCCGATGCGCTCGCCGTACAGCGCCGCGATAGCGGCGCGCAGCTCCGGCGAGCCACTGATGTGCCCGTAGGTCAGCTTGGTCTCGAGGAGGCGACGGAGAGCTGCGTCGCCGTCGCCCGTCATGTCCAGCAGCTCCCCAAGGCGCAGCGAATCGACGCAGGTCTCTGCGGTGTTCCAGGTGGCCGTCGTCTCGTGGGCGTTCATCCACTGCTCGACGGCGAAGGGCTTGATGCGCACGAGTCTCCTCTCGACGACGCCGGCAAGCCTATCAAAGAGCCTGGACTGCAAGCGGATTCCTGTGCAGGTCTCACCCGTATCTGACGGCAAGTTCATCGCCTACGAGTTGGCTCGCAGCCCGCTGCCCTCGGTCTACAGGACCTGGCGCACGTACCTGTGAACCCTACGCGACAAGAACACCCCTCGCACAAAGAACGGCAAGGGCGGGTTCGCCTGGAGGTGAGGCCTCTGGTCATCTGATCCGCGGCACGTTCGGTCGTTGCCCTCATCATCGGGGTGCCACACACACGACGGAGCAAGCAGGAGCCCACGATACCAGGCGCTTGCCTCTCCGTTCGCGGTGCTGCGGGAGCCCATTTACTCGTTCCCGGCCGGCGCAATGATCGTTGAGCAGCCGGGCGTTGGTCCCATCGTCGTCGATATTGAGGCGCTCGCCGCATGGCATCTGCGCCCGTCGAGTGTCACTGCGTGACGAAGAAGACACTCTCGAGATTGGCCTCGGTGCCGGTCCGCCACCGCTTCCAGTGCACGAGGGCGCTGCAAGACCCAACGCTCACCGCCGTCTCTGGTTACGAAGACGGCGCCGGGCGCCGCGGGGCTGGCGCCGTCGACGCCCCAGGTTCGCGCGGAGCCTCGGCGCCGTGTCTGCACTGGCGGCTTTGCCAAGCAGTGCTTGTGTTGGTCGGCCTGCTCCGAGGCGGCACGCCGTCGGTGGGGTACAGCGCAGCAACCCCCGCCTGGTCAGATGAACTGAGCCCCCACTTCCTCTTGGCCTGGAACCCAGACTTGTCCGCCCCGCCGTACATGACTTTGCTTCGATCGGCTGCGCCGTACAGGTCAGCAAGCCCAAGAGCGTGGCCTAGCTCGTGAAGCGCGATGGTGCGCACGTCATAGCGGTTGTATGTGAAAGCTGACTCAGCTGTGATCCACTTTCTGTCAACGTCGAACGTGATGGCGAAACTCTTGATTTGGAACATGGGCCACTCTAGAGGAGCTTTGGTGAGGACCGGCGTCGTGATCGCAACAGCATCCTCCTCGCGAGGCTGGCCCACGTAGACGTGATTGGCGGAAGACTTGGCGTAGGTAAACGCGAAGTGCCCGGTCGCCGTCCACGTTTGCGCCGCTGCCGTGATGGCGCTTCTGCCCGACTTGCTGGGGAAGTCGAGGCTGTAGGAACAGGTTGGCGTTGCCCACTTCCAGAGGACGCCATAGGTGACGAGCAGTTGACGACCGCTGCTCGTCGCACCAGATGCCGCCGTGACCGTGACAGGACCGCTGGACGCCGACTCGACAACGCGACCCACGATCCTGCACGGCACCTTGCAGACGATGCTCGATTCCGTCCACGACACGATGTCAGTGCCCTCGGCGGACACCCACTTCACCGCCGACTTGCTGCCGTTCCAGTTGACCGGCTGGTAGGTGAAGTTGACCCTTGAACCTGGCTCGCGGGCGCCGAAGCCCGAACCCGACAGGGTGATCGTGTCACCCGTGCCGGCTGCTGCGCTGGTCGGGGAGATGCTCGAGATGGCTGGCCTCACCTGCCCGCCTTGATAGCGGACAATCGTCCCCAGCAAGCCCACCGCCCAACCGTGACTGGCGTCGACCATGTCGATGCTCCACAGGGCCTCGGTGGTGCCCGATGCCTCTGACCTCCACGTGACGCCTCCGTCGACCGTTCGCAGGATGGTGCCCTTGTTGCCTACCGCCCACCCATTGACAGCATCCAAGAAGCAGACTCCCATGAGAGTGGCGGTGGTGCCGGGGTCTTGCTGTGCCCAGTGCTCCCCGCCATCCTCGGTGTGGATGATGAGCCCATTCAAACCGACCGCCCAGCCGTGAAGGGCATCAGTGAAACTGATCGCCTTGAAGACCCAATGACTGCCGCCTCCGGCATCGTGGTGCAGTTGCTGAACCCAGGTCGCGCCGCCGTCACTGGTGTGGGTGATGTCGAACGAGCTTGCGGCCCAGCCCTCAACAGCCGTGGGAAACGCAAGCGACTTCACGGGAGACTCAATGGGGAGGCTCAAGGTGCCCGAGAGCCAGGTGGCGCCGGCGTCGCTGGTTCGCCGCACGTCCGAGTTCGTCCCACTCCACGCGTGCGATGCGTCGAACGCGGTTACCGTGTCCCGGCGCCGCATGACTGGGATTCCGTCGTCCTGGAGGCTCCACGTGGCACCGCCGTCGGCGGTGTGTAGGAGGCCGAGGCCTCTGTAGGCGATCCAGCCGTGGCTCTCGTCGGGGAAGGCGGTCTGCATGAAGCCTCGGTAGTGATAGCCGTCGCCCGCCGTCTGGGCGTTCCACGACTGCCCATCCGCAGTGTGCGCGATAGTGCCGAAGTCCCCGACCGCCCACGCAGATCTCTCCGTCGGAGCGGAGACTGAGTACAAGTTCTCGTTGGTGCCAGAGGACTGGACGACCCACGAGCCCTGGGTGGAAGAAGCGGTGCGTGGATTCGCATGGGCGTCTCCAGCCGCGGACCCATAGCCGGCTGTGAAGCTCAGCAGGAGAGCCATGAAGACGCAACTTGGCGAAGCGAGGTCTATTGACCAGAACCTCATGTGCGAGCCCCCAGTGTCAGAGTTACGTCCCAACTGTGTGCTTCAGTCGCAGGACATCCTGGTTCACCGTCACGCTTCCCGGATCGCGCGTTCAACGGCGTCACCCCGGATCCACGGCTCTGAAACCCTCTGCGTCGCAACGACGTTCAATTCCAGCTCGATAGCGGGTCAGTCTTTGTACCAGGGGCAACCCTCCATCGCGAGTGAATGTACGGGGCCCTCAGGGTCGAACTCGGCGTGGGTGTCACGGAGTACGTGGAAGCTGCCGTACTCAGTGCTGCCGTAGGTCAACCCCATGTCGACTGCCACGGTGCTGTTGCCGTCGCTCGTCCCACCGATGGCGACGTACCAGTCCTCTTCGTCCGGGCCATTCGCATACCAGCCCCATTCGCTGGAAGCCGGGTCGGTGCCGCCGTTGTCAAAGACGAGGGTGCCGTTGGCTGCGAATGTCAACGTATAGTTGGGGTAGTCATCTCTGTGCCACACCCCGACCATGTCCAGTCCGATCGGTCCACGATGAGTGACTTCAGACGTGCCGCCGCTCGACCCCGAACTGTCGCCGGAACCGCCGGCGGAGCCGTCGCCGGACCCGCCACATGCGGCGACGGCCAGCAGCATGACGACGATGATTGTGACGATGACGCTCGGCCCCTGCAGTCGCTTCATGATTCCCCTTTCGCACTCAGTTTCGCCAGTACGCAACGGAAACAGAATCTCTTCTCGACGGAGCGTGGCTCGGTCGGCGTCGACCGGCCTCTCGATGTGCGCCAGTCGCCGCTCAACTCACCGCCACGCGGGCGGGCCTATATACTCCTTTCCGGACGACTTGAGGATTGTCTTGGTGTCAGAGCCGTCGGCGTGGGCAGACTTGATGGTGCAGGGATAGCCCCAGCGACCTCGCACCACAAAGGCGTAGTGCGCGCCGTCGGGAGAATACGCCGGATCTCCCTGTCCGCTGCCGAGCTTCTTGACCCGAGTCCCGTCCGGCTTCGCGAGATAGGTCCAGTCGGTCGAACCGGGGGCGCGAAACATCGAGCACAGCAGGTACTTTCCGTCGGGGCGCCAAGAGACCGAGCCGGTGTTGTAGCTGCCCTCATGAGTCTTGAGCAGCCGCCCGCTTGCGACGTCGACCTTGAGCAGACCGGCGCCGGCGCCGTACTCGACGGTGAGCGCGAGCTGGCGGCCGTTCGGCGACCAGCTGAGCGACTGGATGCCGCCCTCGCTCTGGTAGCGACAGACGATGCGGCTCCTGCGCGTCTCCAGGTCGAGGACCGTGACCGCCCACTTCCACACCTCCCCCTCGGGGGTCACCTTGGAGCCACCGGCCAGGAGGCGACCGTTCGGCGAGTAGGCGAGCGCGTGGGTGCCCGACGTGAGCGAGGGACCCTCGTAGACCAGGCGGCGCACGTTGCTCCCGTCAGAGCGCATCAGCGTGAGGCCGGCGGCACCCTTGTAGGGGTCGCCCGAATCGAAGCGCATGAAGGCGATCGTGCCGCGCCCCGGCGACCACGCCGGAGCCATGTCATAGGCGGCGCCCGAGGTCAGGCGCTTGAGCCCCGAGCCGTCGGGCGCGATCGTCCAGATGTGACTGCTCTTCCCGCTCGGCTCGTACTTTGCGAAGGCGATCCTCGGGGCGGCGCCGGCGATCGCCGGCAACAGCAGTGCGGCCAGGACGGCGAGAACCGGGAGGCCGATCGAACGGTGTCGCATAGCTCCTCCTCTGCGGTCGTGCATCCAGCGCGGCAAGCCTTTCCGTGAGAGCGGCGGGGCACTCCGTGTCGAGCGTCGTGGCTTCATCAAGAGGGCGGGACGAATTGAGGCAGACAAGCCTGGAGGAGGCTGCCGACAGACTCCATGGACTTGATCGCTGCGGACTTCGATGTGGGCGCGGCATCGAGCGTGAAGACGTAGGCCGCGCCGTATTTCTGCGTCCCGGCGAAGGGGTGGCCCGAGGCGCTGATCAGGGCTGCGTTCCCAGCCAAGGCGACGCTGCCGCCGAAGAAGTACCCCGACGCGGTATCCGCAGCTTTCAGCTGCTGCCGCTGCGTCCAGATGCCGCCGGAGCGCGTGAAGAGGTAGGCAGCTCCCCCCGTCGCGTGCTTCCCCTGGCCGAAGTCCCATGGGGCTCCGATCAGCGCCGTGTCGCCGGAGAGTGCGACGCCAGTCCCGAAATGATCCCAGCGCATGCGATCCGCGTCCGTCAGCTTCTGCTGCTGCGTCCACACGCCGGCGGCGCGCGCAAAGACGTAGGCCGCGCCGGCCTCCCTCTTGCCCGCGACGTTGCAGTACATGGCGCCGACCACGGCAGTGTCGCCGGACAGCGCAACCGCCGACCAGCCAAACCCGGTGCCAGCGGAGCCGGCGCCGGGGGTCAGCCTCTGCTGCTGCGTCCAGACGCCGCCGGAGCGCACGAAGACGCAGGCGGCCCCCAATGATCCCCCCTCTCCGACCAGCGCAGTGTCGCCATCGAGGGCAACCGTCTGGCCGAAGTAGGGCCACCTCTCGACGACGCCCTCAGGCCTCAGCACCTGCTGTTGCGTCCAGACGCCGCCAGAGCGCACGAAGACGTGGGCAGCGCCGACATCCGGCTCCCCAAGGACGCTGCGACCCGGCGCGCCGACAAGCGCCGAGTCCTCCGACAGAGCGACCGACATGCCGAAGCGGTCGTCACGGGCAGTGTCCGCGGCCTTGAGCTCCTGCTGCTGCGTCCAGCCGCCGGCGGAGCGCACGAAAACGTAGGCGGCGCCGGCTGGCCTCTTGCCCGCGACCTTGTGGTACGGCGCCCCGACGAGCGCCGTGTCGCCGACCAGCGCAACCGCGGTGCCGAAGCGGTCGTCACGGGCAGTGTCCGCGGCCTTGAGCTCCTGCTGCTGCGTCCAGACGCCCCCGGAGCGCACGAAGACATAGGCCGCGCCGACTCTGCCCGGTCGTTGTTCGCGCCCCATGCCGTCGGCACCGACCAGCGCCGTGTCCCCGGAGATGGCGACGGAGCAACCGAAGTGCATCGGGGCGGCTGAGCCGGCGGCGGTGAGCTCAGCCTGTTGCAGGGCCAGCCGCGCCAGCGAGGCCCGCGCAGTGGACGCAGGAGCGTCGGCGCGCGCCGCCGCCACCGGGCCAAACAGGCAGAAGATGAGCGCCAGCGAGAACAGCGCTGCGGCGGGCGACCCTCGCCGGCGCAGTGCTCGGCTACCCCCCCTCGTGGTCGCGAGACCGTTGCCGTCGGATGCGAACATGACTGCCTCCTCAGGGCCTACGCGCGGTGCCCCGCGCCGTGCGGTTACGAATCCTGTCGTTCTCACCTGCCGTTGTCGACAACGGGGACTTCGGACTTGAATCGGCGGCGGGACAGCGCCTATCCCGCCCGCACCACCTCTGACCACTATGGATCGACGCCCCGCGTGGCACAGAGACGGAGCGCGGTTCTCGACGGTTCAATCGGGCGCGGCGGGAGCCGGAACGGGAACGATGGCGTCGCCCTCCATGCGCGGTCCTTGGGCGCCTGCCATCATGCCCAGGTGCTCTTGACGCAGCGGTATCGAGCAGCCGGGATGAGGACTGGGAAGGCCACGTATGCATGAGCCGGCCTTCATGCGCATGCGACGGATTCGACTCCTCGCGATCGTCGTGGCGCGCCTCCGCGAAGGGTTGGGGTTCCCATGAGGTGCGCGAGCGCGTCATGGTCCCAAAGTGACCCCGTAGATATCACCCATGTCGTCGCGGTCGTCCTCCCAGACGACGGTGTCACACCAGATTGCAGGTGAGTAGGTGTACTCGGAGGGGCTCGAAGCTACGGTGCAGATCGGGAGCTCGCGCCCTTGGGCCAAGTCGTAGCCGAAGAGATCGCCTCCCCAATCACCCGTGCGTCGATTGTCCACCCACACGACCGTGTTGCCTGAGATCACCGGCGAGTTCTGGCGGCTCGGAGCTGTGCAGATGGGGAGCTCACGTTCCTCGGCAAGGTCGAAGCCGTAGATGTCGATGTCGCCCCACCGGCGACTGTCCGACCAGATGACCGTGTTGCCGGAGATCGATGGCGATCCCTGATTGCCTGTGGCAGCGTAGATAGGAGACTCGCGCTCTTCTGCCATGTCGTAGCCATAGATGTCGTAGCCGCTGCCACCGAAGTAGGTGTTGTTGCGGCCGTCCGCCCAGACGACCGTGTTGCCTGAGATCGCCGGAGCGAGTTGATCGCCTGCGGCGGTGCATATGGGGAACTCGCGCTTCTTGGCGAGATCGTAGCCGTAGATATCGGAGTTGCCATTGCGGTAGTCCGTCCAGACGACCGTGTTGCCGGAGATGGCCGGTTCAGTCTGGCTGCCGGCGGCCGTGCAGATCGGAAACTCGCGCTTCTTGGCCAAGTCGTAGCCGTAGATATGGCCTACATCAGGGTCGCCGGAGCGGGCGTCCTCCCACACGACCGTGTTGCCGGAGATGGCCGGTTCAGTCTGGCTGCCGGCGGCCGTGCAGATCGGAAACTCGCGCTTCTTGGCCAAGTCGTAGCCGTAGATGTTGTCGTCGCGGTGGTCGTCAGACCAGACAACCGTGTTGCCTGGAATCGCCGGCTGGCGCTGCCAGCCGACGCCAGTGAAGACAGAGAATGGCTCGCCGGGCCTCGGCGTCGGGCTGGATGGATAGATCCACTTGACGCCGGCGATGTCGTCGGCGCTGAGTTTGCGATTGCGCCCGAACATACCGATGACAAGGGCATGGCCGTACATCACTTTGCCCTTGTCGGCAGTGCCGTAGAGATCGCGCAAGCCAAGCACGTGGCCCATCTCATGCAGAGCGACGGTTTGCACGTCGTACTTGTGGTTCACCAAGCTGCCCCACTTCAATGACTTGTTGAAGACGATGTCGGTTTCGGATGGCCCATCGGTGACCGCCTGCGGGTTGGGCAGGAACTCGGTCCGGGCCGTCGTGGGCTCGAGGACGTAGTCCCAGTAGATCTCGTTCACGCCGTCACCGAGAAACGGCTTGGCGGGGCCGGTGGAAGCATGGTCAAGTCGGAAAGCAGAGCCGGCCTTGTTCCACGTCTTGGCGGCTGCCTTCACCATCTCTCGCCAGCCTGCGTCGGAGGTCACGACGCGGAACTTGACCACTGGCGTCGCCCATCGCCACATGAAGCCGAAAGAGACTGACAGGTCGACATCATTGCTCGCGTGGCCGTCAGAGTCGAGGACCATGACGGGGCCGCTCCCCGCGGATCGCAAGTATGCGTTTGAGTCGACAGGCACCTCGCAAACGATACGGGTGTCTGTCCAGTCATCGTCGGCAATGCTGTTGGCAGGAATGTACTGTACGGCGGCCTCCGTTGTCGCGGGCTTGTACAAGAAGAGCACGGTCGCGTTGCCGTCGTGTGTGCCGAAGCCGCTGCCGGTGATGGTCACTGGTGTCCCTGCGCCGGCTGAAGCTTTTGTCGGACTGATGCTACTGATCACAGGCGCGGCGGCTTTGGCCACCGGCAGGTCGATGAGGCCCGAGAGCGACGCCTCCGCCGGTACGACCTGCGCGGGGGTCGAAAACGCGGCCGGCTCCCCGGCACGAGCCGCCACAGATGGGATCAGAAGATTCGCAAGAGTCAGGGCGAAGACGGCGGCGATACGAACGGAGGGTGTCGGGCGCCTGTCCTTCTCTTGAGCGAGGGCCTTGCCGTCAAGTGCGTGCATGACCGCTTCCCTGGGGTCTGCGGCTGGCAAGCCCCATGCTGTGCGGATACGAATTCCTTCGTCTTTCTAGCCCGGATGCTTCATGAGCACCATTCCAGCGGCGCCGACTGGGCCAAAGATGTGGGCGCTCACTCTGTCGGCTGCCGTGCTCAGGTGAACAGCCGCGCAGGGTTGCGACGCGACCTCACCGCTTCACCCGGAAGCTCATGGTGTTGCTCTTCCCCGTGAGGGTCGTCACCGTGACCCGCACTGCTCCGTACTTCGCGGTCGCCGGCACCCTGCATCTGATCTGTCCGGCGCTCCAGGAGACGTATGTGGTGCACGTCTTGCCGCCGAACTGCACCATGCCCATGCCGCGCATCGCGCCGAACCCGGTGCCCCTGATGGCGACGAGCGCGCCGCGTTTGCCCGAGTCAGGCCGCATCCCGGCAATGGTGGGCTTCGTCTGGGGAGCATGGTCGAGCAGGAAGGCGTACGCGAGGCCGGCATTTGCCTTTCCCGCAACAGTGCGGCGCTCGTCGCCGAGCAGCGCGCTGTCGCCCGCGAGGGCGACCGAACTGCAGGCCCGCAACGTCTGCCGGCGCACCCAAACGCCGGTGACGCGCTCGAAGGCGCAAGTCCTCACGGATTGTCCGCCGATCAGGGCCGTGTCGCCGTCGATAGCCACAGAAGAGCCGAAGTAGTCCTCCTGGGCGCGGTCTGCGGCTGTCAGCTTCTGCTGGCGCGTCCACACGTCGCCGGAGCGCACGAAGACGTAGACCGCGCCGGCAAAGTGCCTCTCTGCGACATCGCCGATCAGCGCCGTCTCACCAGAGAGAGCGACCGAGGCACCATTCCCGGCTCTCAACTTCTGCTGCTGCGTCCAGACGTCGCGGGAGCGGACGAAGACGTAGGCGCCTCCCGCGGCGGCGGCGATCAATGCCGTGTCGCCGTCGATGGCTACGGACGTCCCGAAGTTGTCGTAGTCGGCTGAGATGTCGGCGGTCAGCTCGGCCTCCTGCGTCCACACGCCGCCGGAGCGCGCAAACACGTAGGCCGCGCCGGCCCAGACTTCTCCGGCTACGTCGCGGTTCGGCGCCCCGATCAGCGCCGCGTCGCCAAACAGAGCGACGCCGGCACCGAAGAAGTCAAAGCTGTCGGGAACGTCGGCGGTCAGCTCGGCCTCCTGCGTCCACACGCCGCCGGAGCGTACGAAAACGTAGGCCGCGCCGGCAGCCTCGTTGCCCGCCTTCGCGTGGCGCCACGCGCCGATCAGCGCCGTGTCGCCTGAGAGAGCGACCTGGGAGCCGAACTCATCGCCGGCGGAGGAATCGCCACCAGTCAGTTTGGCCTCCTGCGTCCACACGCCGCCAGAGCGCACAAACACGTAGGCCGCGCCGGCGCCCACCTCCTCTCCGGCATCGTCTCCTGGCGCGCCGATCACCGCCGTCTCGCCGCAGATGGCGACTGAGGACCCGAAGTAGCTTCGCGCGGCACTGTCACTGGCGGTGATCTCAGCCTGCAGCAAGGCCAGCCGCGCCAGCGAGACCTGCGCCGCGGAGTGAGGAGCGGCGGCGCGCGACGTTGCGACCGCGCCGAACAGGCAGAAGACGAGCGCCAGTGAGAACAGGGCCGCGGCGAGCGGCCCTCGCCAGCGAAGCGCTCCGCGGCTCCCCAGCGTGGTCGCGAGACCGTTGCCGTCGGATGCGAGCATGACTGCCTCCTCAAGGCCTACGCGCGGTGCCTCGCGCCGTGCGGTTACGAATCCTGTCGTTTCCATCCCTCTCGACAAAAGGGGCGGCGAACTTGAATCGGCAGCGGGACATCGCGCTGTTTCTGCCCGCGTCACCTCAGACCAGCATGGATCGACGCCCAGCGTGCCACAGAGATGGACTCCGAGATTCGGCGGTTGACTCGCGCGCGGCGGGAGGCCGAAGCGGGAACGAGCACACCGCCCTATATGCGCGGTCCTCAAGCACCCGCCGTCATGCCCCGGATGCTCTTGGCGCAGCCGTATCGAGAAGCCCGGAATGAGCACTGGTCACCGTGCCGGCTACGTAGGTGGACTTCATGCCGACAGGATGGTCGGCGCTCCAGAAGATGTCGTTGTGGCCGCCGCTCAGGTCCCAGTCAGTGGTGGCGCAGGTGCCATCGCCCTCCGGAGTGATCGTGAACTTGGCTCCCGCGGCGCTCCAGGTAGCCGCCGCGGCGTCAACAAGAGCCTTCTTGTTCGAAGTATCGTGGCGGTTGGCGTTCACGCGGTAGGCGCAGCCGTCCGCCGCCCACTTCTGTTGGTCGTAGCTGAATGACACATCATGCGGGTAGCTCTTGCCCGTCAGGCCCCAGCGACTGCGCACCTCGACAGGCCCCGAACTCGCTGTGGCAGGCACCCTGCAGACGACACGCGTTTCACTCCATCTGACGATGGGCGCCAAGATCTTCTTGTCTCTCGCCAGACGGCGGACGAAGAAGCGCACCCGTCGCAGCAATCCCTTGTCAGCGCCGAAACCACTGCCGGTGTTGGTTACCGTGTCTCCGGTGCCCGCACTCTGGCCCGCGGGCGTGATAGCGATGATCTGAGGCCTGACCGAGTTGGCTTCGCGAGGGCCTGCCGCAGGCCGCCGTGGAGCGGCGCCCTTGTCGGCGCCGATGGTTGCGAAGCGTGCGGGCAGCAGGAGCCGAGGCGCGCGGCCGACGAGCCGGCTGAGGCGTCGCGTGACGCATGCCAGCGCCTGGCTGACCACCGACATCTGGCCAGCCTGGACTGGCATCCGGCCCTGGCGCCAGCCGACCACACGCCCGAGCGAGTCGAGGAACACGACGTAGGTCTGCCCGGCGCGTAACAGCGGCGCGTCGCCGACGATGACCTCTCGGTTGCCGACCCGGCCTCCGGGCACGCTAATCGTCAGCTCATCAACAGCGCTTCCCTTCAGCACCTCGATGACGCTCAGCCGCACGGCGGTCATGATCGTGCCCCTCTCGCTGCCGGGAGCGGCGGCGGTGCCGGTCCAGGATGCATCGGTGGACTCGACGGTCGTGAGCACCGCGTTCTCGGACTCCTGAACGAGCTGCTGCACTGAGAGGGGCACGACCTCGGCCCGGGCGATGCCGGGAGGCAGGAACAGGGCGGGCGCGAACAGTGGCAGCACGATGGCAAGACGGCATCGCATGGTGGGCCCTTCCTATGCGCGTATGAACCCTGTGGTTCTCACCCACCCTTGTCGACAGCGGGGGGCGGACTTGAATCGGCGGCCCGACTGCACGCGGACCCGGCAAGCGCCGCCTCGAGCTGACGGCCACGCACACGCCGCCGCGTGCTACGGAGAAGGGTCGCGAGATTCGCAAGCTCCAGAGGCGCGTCAAGGCGCTCGGCGGCAACGAGCAAGTGCGCGGGCGGGGCCGCAAAGAGAGCCGGTCGCGCCATCGTCAGCCGCGTCGGCCTAGCGTCACTCTGTTGGGAAGACAGCACTCGTTCTCTCATCTTCACCGCGCGGGTCGCGTAGCCGCGAGGGAGCCTGATGAGGAGATGGGTCTCGTTCAGGCCGCCGGATCCTGCAACATGACCGTATGTCCAAGAGCATCCGGCTATCGCACGGGCCGCCGGGTCTGGCGCTCGAGGTCACGCCGCGCGAAGTGGTCGCCGCCCAAGTCACCGTGGAGCTCGGCGCTGGAGAGCATCTCCCAGCAAGCGCAGATCATCGAGTGCTTGAAGGAGCCGAGCGCGCGGTGGTATCCGACAGGCGGGCGCAGGCGCCGGTAGAGAGCCTGCGGATAGGCGCCGTTGGTGCATACCGCCGCCCTGGCGCCCTCCTTGAGCGCGTCGTTCACCAAGCTGGAGCCCTTGCGCACGCTCCAAGCGGCGTTCGCCGGCGGATTCGTGGCTCACGGGCAATTGTCCGGCCCAAGAGGCGAGGTGGCCAGCGGAGGGGAAGCGGCTCATGTCGAGGCCGATCTCGCAATCGAACTCGGGCGCCGAACCCGCGCTTGATGTGAACGACGGGCGCCGTCGCAGTGAAAGACATGCGCCAAGACGCGGCGCATGTCGGCGAGGCAACGCCAGCTTCGCCTCGATCCGACGAAAGCCTGGTCCGCCCGCGCAGTCAGGAAATGGTCAGGAAGCGAATGAGGAGAACTGACGCAGCCGAAAGCCACCGCGCCAGCGTTAATCTGCTCGTGTCGCACTCTGCGGAGCAGCACAGCGCGGCGCTTGGCGTGCCGGCCGGCGTCGACATCATAGATTCCCTGCTTCCCAGTCGTCGCGCATGTTAAGCGAGCGAGCAAGTGGGTTGTACGCGCTGATGAATCGGTGCTTCCACTCGTCTGCACTCGCATTGTCCGCCGCGGTAGGCTCAGACCCGCTCCCCCGAATCCAGTCAAGGTACTTGTAGTCAACCTCAATCGAGTAGCGCATGGCGTTCTTGAACGCCTGCAGGGCAGCTGCCGCGTCCTGATCCGCAGGCACCGAGAGATGCCGAAGCTGGGACAGGACGTCCTGCCGATTCGCGATGACGCTGTCGACGAGGCCGGCGGCCTCACCACTGGACAATTCACCGGAACGTATCCCGACTGTGGCGGCGCCGATGTCATGCTTGCCTTGCCCCGCTTGCTCGATCAGCGTTTCGATGTCTGAAAGGAAGGCCTGCAATGCAGGCTGGTTCGCGGCGCCGGGCTCCGAACTTGGATTCGGTGGCGTCGTCCTTCCCGTGGGCGTTGGCGATGAGGCGTCGTCGGGCGGGGGCGGGGGGGGAGGTGGCCAGAGCACGATGACCGCCGCCGCGCAGACTACGGCGACGGCGATAAGGGCTGCCGTGACCACCACCCAGCGACCCCGGGAACCCCTCGAGGCGGTCGGGGTTGCTGAGCCGTACGCCTCGGGCGGTGACGGAACACCGCCTGCGTCGTGGCCCATGACCGGAGGCGAATCAGCCTTGGGGGCAGTTCGAGCCGCCCGAGCCACGCCGCAGTAGTAGCAGAAACGAGAGTCCGGGTCGTTGACTTCACCGCAGGTCACGCACTCCCACTGAGCGCCGCGCGGCCGCATGATCGAGGCCCTCGCGGCCACAGGTGTGGGTGGAGCGACAGCCGCTGCGATCACCTTGGGCACCGGCACGGCAAGTGTATCTGCCAATGAGTCCGGCCGCGCGGCCCCACAGGAATCGCAGAACGCAGCATCGGGAGGGCTTTCGACGCCACAACTGGCGCATTTCCAGTAGGCAGTTGCAGAGTCCGCGGCAGAACCGACGCCGGCTTCCGGGGAGGCGGTGCTGGCGCCACAGTAGCCGCAGAAGCGAGCGCCGTCAGGGACCTCCCGGCCGCATGACTCACAGACTGGCATTCCGATCGCCTCCTCAAATACCGTGGTTACAGGCAGTGTAGAACTGCATTCTGCATCCGAAAGCCTGACCAAAGGTCGGACGCCCGCCGCGGTCTTCGCTGACGCCGAGACGGAACGAGCTGCTACGTCATGGGGTCAGCGCATCCTAGCCGAGCGTGCGGTCGGCGCCGCATGCTGCGCAGAAGCGAGCGTCCGCCGAGCGAAACCGCGTGCCGCAGGCAGTGCAGTAGTCGGGCTTGGCAGCGGCTGACGCACCGGCAGCGGCGGGAGTGGAGACTGTTGGCGGCGCGATAGTGGGAGACCCCGACGAGCTTGGAGCGCTGCGGTCCTGCGTCTTCACGGCCGTACGCGCGGCGACGAAAGCGACCTTCGCGGTCTGGACGGCGCTACCCATGACGTCCGAGGCTGCTCGCGGTGCAGCGGCGCCCACAGGCTCACCCAGCTTGAGGAAACCGCCGGCGGCGACGGCCACCGCACCCAGCAGCGAGAAGAAGATGCCGACTCCGAAGCTCGAACTGCCATCCGCGTTGGAACCGCCGCCGGCTGCCAAGACTTCCGCCGCGACCTCGGCCGCCCTATGCATCCGCAGGTACAGGTCAAGCTCATCGACGCTCGGCTTGGTGATCAGACCAATGAGCACGAGCAGCAGCGCGAGCCCGCCCAGGCCCATGATGATGAGCGGCTCCCGCCCGCCCAGATCCATGTGCAGCTGCGGTATCACACCTGAGGAAAGGATGATCACCGCGAGGGCCACCAAGCCAGCCACCCAGGAGAGCCAGCCAAGCGGGAAGGCCCATCCCGAGACGCCGAAGCGCAGCGTCACCTCTGAGTATGCCGCGACGAGTGCATACCACGACAGCGAAGTACCGATGAGCAGAGCGACGAACCCGGCGACAACCACCCAGTCACCACGCGTCACACGCTTGATGTCCATGGCTCCCTCCAAGAGTCGAGCGCAAGCTGGCCGCAGGCATCCTGACAGGTGGAGGCGCCGTGCGCAAAGGGAGCACCACCCACCGGCACTCAATCCGTTGCCCGCGTGGACAGGCCAATCGACCTGGCCTGCGGGCAGTGTAGTATCCACATAGTCGCGGGAGCGCGGCATCTTGGGCGTGCTTCCGCCAACGAGGGGCTGGGGCGTATGATCTGTCCGAGTTGCGGCGTGGCCAACATAGTGTACGCGCGCTTCTGCGTCGGCTGCGGCGCAGCCCTGCATATGACGCCAGGGCCTCAGACTCAGCCGGCCTCCCCGCAGGTCGTCACGGAGGATCCGGTTTCCATGCTCGGCTCACGGCGCGCGCGGAATCCCCGCGCGGCGGTCGGCTGGCTTCTCGCGGCGCTGGTCACGGCCGGCGCTCTGGCGGTCTCCTTCTACTTCCTCACCGCATCGACGAAGCTGGTCACCACCTACAAGACGATTCCCTTCAAGACCGAGACAAGGACGGATGCGCAGATGCTCGAGGGGGTCGACTACGTGCAGTCGCCCGGCAGGAACGGCGCCCGCCAGGTGCGCACCAAGGTCTGGACAGACGAGGCCGGCAACGTAACGCGGAGCCACGTGGCGTGGCAGCGAGTGCTGACGGCGCCCACGCCAGAAGTGCGCGTGATGGGCGCGCGCCCCGAGAGTGACGTCCTGCAGGACGTCAGCGCCCTCGCCGAGAGCTACATGCAGGCCTGGCAGGCCGCCGACTACGGGGGGATGATCGCTCTCTGCGCACCCGACACGCTGCGCGGTCACGACCCTGCCGACGTGGCCGCAGGCTACGAGATTACCAGGGACACCCTCGAGACGTACGCGCTGGCCGGAGCGCGGGTGTCAGGCATGCAGCAGTTGCTGACTTCCTCAAGCACGTCGACCGGCACAGATACGCTGGTCCCTGCCGAGTACCCGTTCGGCGCCGTGGCGATCGGCTACGTTGGAGCGACGTACTCGACAAGCTCGCCCTTGCTGGGCTCCGCAGACGTAGATGGCGCCGTCCGCACGGCATTCATGGACGGCAAGTGGGAGATCGTCTACTCGGGTCAGTTGGACGCTCGCAAGGTCGATCTGAGCGAGCGCGTCGTCTCTTCAGGCTGGGCGGGTGACAGCGTGGTTGAAGTCGGCATCGATTGCGTGGTCCTCTATCCCGACAGCGTGGCACTGGTCGTTCACGAGACCAACCTGACCCGGCACAAGAACGCGTGGAGCTCAATCGGCTCACAGTTCTCATCGCTCGGGTATTCCGGCACCGACGTACTCACTGACGACTCTCCGGCAGCGACGCAGTACACGATGGACAGCGAACGGTCGTCCGACTTCGGCAGTATCGAGAAGGGCCGCACGCAGCGCGGCGTCGTCTTCTTCACGCCAGGGGTACCGGCGGATGCGACGGAACTCTCGTTGACTCTGCCCGACTCAGCTTTCCCGGCCATCCCCATCCCGTGAGGTGACCGTGGGCTCAGTCGCAGAGGTCAAGGAGGCGGGACGACGACTCAGCGTCGCGGCGGTGCTCCTCGCCGCGGCATCGGCCGTCTACTACTTCTCCGACGAGGTCCCCTTCGCGTACCACGAGGTAGATGGGTACTTGCCGGTCCTGTGGATTGTGCGTCTGGGAGCATTGATTGTGGCCATGGGGCTGCTGTTCGCGCTGGTCTACCCCTTGCGCGTGGTGGCCGTACGGGGGCCGCTGGCGGTGCGCGACAGGCGCCGCGCGGCCGGGGCTCCCGGCATTCACCACAAAGCGCTCCGTCTGGAGCGCTTCCTCGACGTGCTGCTGTGTCTCGCCGTAGTGGGCTGCACATACCTGCTGGTCAAGCCCGCATTGATCGAGGCTCTGCTGCCGCTCAGCGGGGTCGGCTGGGCCGGGCAGGTGTTCACGCTCGGCTGCGCGGCGGTCGGCGCACTGCTCGTCGTTGCGCTTGTTTGGCTGGGGCTCGCCGGCGTACGCAGCCGTCGCACAGCGTCGTCGACCGAGGGCGCGGTCACGAGCCAGCCGCCCTCGGCGGCGCCCGCGATCGTTGCTCCGCCGCCCGTCCCAGTGACGGATGCGTCGCCCCTGTCCGCCCCGACTGCCGGGCGTTTCTGCGGCTCTTGCGGGACGGCTAACTCCTCTCGGGCTGCTTTCTGCGGCTCGTGCGGCGCCGGACTCGGAGCGAGCCGGCGATGAAGAAGCGCTACGTCATCATCGCGGTCGCCGTCGTCGTCCTAGCTGCTGCAGTCGCCGCGCTTCATGTCGCAGGGGTTATCCCGAACCCGTTCGAGCGATGCCTGACCCAGCAGGCGGCCTCCCAGAAAGCGGCGGAGTACATGTTGGCCAATTTCCCCGAGATGAAGGGCACCCCTCAGTACTCGAGCGACGACAAGGCTCTCACGTACTGGGAATTCGGGTACAGGCGTGACGACGAAGCCACCGTTGGCCAAGAGAAGACGACGACCACGTCCATCGTCATCATCCGCGTCGACAAACGCAGCGGAGCCATAGATGCAGTCGTCTCGACCTGACCCGCCGACGCGCGGACCGAGGTGGCTCGAGCCACAGTCTGCCAGGCTGAGAGGCATCGCGAGACGCGGCGTTCCCGTTCTGCTCGCGTTCGTCATCCTCGGTGGTGTGGCGTCCGCCGCGCACTCTGCGGATGCCGCGTCGAGTGACGGTGAGCCTATTGCTGTCGACGTCAAGAAGCCTGCCTTCATCGTCACAAGCAAGTCCGGCTTGGCGAAGGTTCTGAAGAGCGGGGAAGACGCCAAGGTCGTCGCGCTGGCCGATCGCTACGGCGACATCTACGACATCGACCAGATCCTTAGCAGCGAGTATGCGGCGACGCGATCGGCGATCCTTGCCAACCCCCAGAAGTACATCGCCACGATCGACGAAATCATCAAGAAGAAGTTCAGCAGCAGCCAATACTCGTGCATCTTCATTCTGGGAGGCCAGGATGTCGTGCCGATGGCCGAATTGCCCAATCCGATGCTGATCCTCGCCAATGAGCACGGGGATCCCATCGACGAGGACACTCTCTACACGGACGACGTATACGGCGATTTCGACGGCGACTCCATCCCCGACGTTCCGGTCGCGCGCTTGCCCGACGGCAAGAGCTTCGCCACGATGGAAGGGCAGCTACGCGGAACAAGGACCCCGCCAGGGGGGGCCTTGGAACTATACAGCGAGCCGCAACTTGCTGCGAAGGCGATTGGACTGCAGATCAAAGCAAGTCGAATCGACAGCGTTCCGCCGACGAAGAACGCGAGCCTCGACGCGACCCTGAAGTACTACTACTTCCTCCTCCACGGCTCCAAGACGGGAGGCGCGTGGACTGGCAAGTTCACAAATCGACTGGGATGGGAGCTTGACTCCGCCCCAGGTCTCCTAGCTCAGGACGCCGAAGCTCATGGAATCGTCGTCTCAGGTGCCTGCTATGCGGCCTACATGTTCAACGAGACCTCTGGCACCGACATCGGTCTTCATTTCATCGAGAGCGGCGCACGCGCCTACATCGGTGCGACTGGGTTGAACTACTCGGCCTCGGGACGGGATCCACGAGCTTTTCTTGGGTTCGGGAGTGGTCGCATGGCGTCTCTCATCTTCCAGAACTGTGAGTGGGGCCAGGACCCCCTCTTGGCCTACTTCAACGCCAAACGTGAGTTTGCGCGGGGGTTCACCGACGGAGACTCCTACAACCACAAGATCCTCCACGAGACCAACTACTTCGGCCTGCCTCTCACCGCCGACTCATCCCCGGGTACGCCTGCTCCGCAGCCGAGCCCCAGCGCGAACACAGGTGAAAGCGACACTGAACTCGTGATGGACGTGTCCGGCAGCATGGGTGATGAAATGAGCGGGGTCGTGAAGCTCGATGCCGCGAAGTCCGCTGCCGACGGCATCGTCACCATGATTCGCGACCAGAGTCTGACGCAGAGCGGCTCCAGCGCGATCGGACTGGTGTCCTTCTCCAACGAGGCTCAGGTGGTACAGCCTCTCGGGGCCGACTACGCCGCTGCCTCCGAAGCGATCGCGGACATGACGCCGCAGAGCGGCACCAACGTCGGCGACGGGTTGGAGAAGGCGCTGGGGTCTCTCTACGGCTCGGCGAATACCCGGTCGCGCATGATGATTCTGCTCTCGGATGGCCAGAGCAACACCGGGATGTCTGCCGATGAGATCCTGAGCGGGCCCGTCTTCACGGCAACAGCCGCAGGCATCAAGATCTACACGGTCGGCTTCGGCGACCCCGGCGACATCGACGAGGACCTGCTCCGCCAGATCGCCAACCGAACCGGCGGCGTCTACTACTACGCCGACCAGGCATTCAAGCTCGAGAACATCTACATCGCTCTGCAACACAAGGCAGGCGGCGCGATTCTCGGCGACTACACCGGAACCACACAGGCTGCGGCGCAGCAAGTCGGAGCGTTCAGCGTCGACGCCGTCACCGGTGAGCTGCATGGGACGTTGAACTCGGAGGGAGGCAAGGCCCATGTGGTGCTCAAGGATCCGGACGGCCGCGCCATCGACAGCGACTACCCTGGAGCCATTCTGTTCAAGGATTCAAAGCCCGCCTCCGTCGTCGTCAAGAACCCTCAACCGGGTGTCTGGAAGGCCTATGTCGAGTCCGCCGGGGGCAGCAAGGTCACGTACGATGTAATCGTCTCGGCACGGGGGACGCGCGCGCCGGTCAACACCTACAGGACCCTGCTTGCCCTCGTGGCCTTGGGCGCGACCGTATTGGCACTGGGGTTTGTGGCTGTCTTCCGCTGGCCGATTCGATCACCGAGAAGCTAGCTTCTCACCGCCTCGAGCTCCTCGCTCCATGACCGGACCCGGCTTCAGGCCGTCAGCGCTCTGGTCGTGCAGGGCAGCCTGCTGGCGCGAAGATACCCGCCTGAAGGCGAGGCCGTCCTTCTTGCTGATGCTGCTCGATGTTTGGTGCAACGCAGCGGAAGCTCGCCTGCGCTCGGGTGTCTGCAGCGCTGATTGGCGCGGCATCGCGGGAGTGACGCAGGCTTCAGAAAACGCAGCCCGCGGACGATACAGTCAAGAGTGTATGTCGCTGACCCGCCCGCACGCCTGCCGAGCCGGGTAGTCAGAATCGGGGTCGAGAGGAGCACCCATGGCAAGAGCTGGCATGTGCAGCGTCTGCGGGACCAACGTTTGGCTGGCGGAGAGTGGCGACTGCCAGTCTGGCCACGATGCTTCGTGCATCTCCGGAGTCTACGAGGCGGATGCTCCCGTCGCTTCTGGAGGTGAGGTCCTTGGTGCCGTGAGCGGGAGCGCGTCTCCCCATCTCTCTGATCAGGTGCAGATGGCCAGGCGCGCCGGTCCGACAGCTGCGGAACGCAGATCCTTGGAACAGCTCTCGAACGACGATGTCGATCGTCTGGCGACGCTCGAGTTGACTGCCCACCTCAGTGCCGGACGTTTCCTGCCGGTGGTGGCGGATTCCGGCATCACCTTGGTCGAAGGCGAGTGCCTCCACTACGAGGTGCCCTATGGCGCCTGGGTGTTCTGCGGTGCCGATGTGCAGTACTCCAAGTCCTATCTCGCCGTCGGTGGAGGCTCGGTCTTGGGCGTTGCCGCTCTCGGGGCGACCCTCGGAGGTAGCGCGCTCTTCAACCAGCACAAGAAGAACAGAGCGGCCGAGCAGGCTGCCCCACAATGGAGATTCGTCGAGAACGGCGTGCTCCACATCACCAACGGCCGCTTCGGCATGGCGGGGCAGACAGGCTGGAGGGACATCTGGTTCGACCACATTCGAAAGATCGAGATCTACCCCGATGGGCTGGTGGTCTACCTTGACGGTGCTGAGCCGCTGAAGATCGGCGGCATCGCTCCCTACTGGCTGTGGGCAGTCTACACGTGGCTCACGCGCGGGCAGATTGTGCAGATGCCGTATGACGCCGAGTTTGAGGAGCGCGTGCATCGCGCTGGCCGAAGCCTTCCTGCGGGGCTTTCCCCCTTGGCGCTTCCGCCGGGCGACTGACTCATGCCGCGACCCTCTGACAGCCCTGCGTGCCGTGCGCAAGAAACGACCGATCCGTCGAGCGTTGCATCTTCACCTTCGCGCCCTGCGCGCCAGTTGTCTGCGTCAACGTAGACGTCCGAGCGCTGACGGAGCATGAGCAACAGCGGTGGGTATGAGCCCAGCCGCAAAAGGTGTGCAGGGCATTCCCTGTACCCCGCATACTCCCCACCGCGTGGTCATGGCCAAACAGGCAACGAACCGCTCGTCAACCCGTGCTTGCCGCTCCCGTCGGCCTTCATGAGCCAGACACCGCTCCCATTCTTCGTGTAGGCGATCCAGGCGCCGTCGGCCGAAAAGCGCGCCTCCGTGACGCTCGGGGCACCGTCCCAGCCGCCGCCCCTCGCGAGAGTGCGGATGACCGCGCCGTCGGGGCGAGCGAGCAGGATTCGAGAGCGGCTCTGGGTGAATGTCGAGACGAGGATGGATGTGCCGTCCGGGGACCAGGCGGCGTCCGACGCAGCGGCGATGCGCAGCTTGCGAAGGCTCTGATCAGCAAGCCTGAAGAACCACGTCTGGCCGCCCTCCGCGTCCAGCCCGGCCTGCGAGATGAGCAGCGTCGCGCCGTCGGGAGACCAGGAGAGCCCCCAGGAGGCGTCGATGGTGCGTCCGAATCCGTTGGAGCGCTCCAGGAGGACCGTCGTCTCGCCGCTCGCGAGGTCGATGCTGGTGACCTGGCTGTACTGGGTGTTGTTGGAGGTGCTGCCGTAGGTGTCCGAGAACGCCAGCTGCTTGCCGTCGGGCGCGAAGGCCAGGCCGCCCACGTACGAGTAGTCCGCGCCTGGAACGGCGTCGCGGAGGAGCGTTCTCACCTTCCCGCCAGCGGCGGGCACCGAGCAGATGGCGGCTGTCTCGCCGACCTCCGTGCTGCGCACGAACGCGATGGTCTTGCCGTCCGGAGCCCACGTGGGCAGGACGTCCTGGGCGCTGCCGCGGGTGAGCTGTTCGGGATCGGTGCCATCGGCGGCGATGGTCCAGATGTTGTCGCCCCTGACGAAGGCGAGACGGGTCGCAGCGATCTTCGTGGGAAGTGGGACCGGGGCCGGCGCAGCCGGCCACACCATCGCGCCTGTCTTGTCGATGTAGCCTGACTCTCCGTTCACCTCGACAGCGGCGAGTCCCTGGGAGAAGTCAGACGCGTAGGTGAACCGTGGCTCGATCACCGTCGCGCCGCTCGCGTCGATGTAGCCCCACTGACCGTGAACCGAGACGGCCGCGAGACCTTCAGAGAAGCCGGAGGCCTCGCCGAAACGCGGCGCGATCACCAGCGAGCCGCTCGTGTCGATGAAGCACCAGCGGCCATGGGCTGGCCCGCGCACGAAGCCTTGGACGGGCGCGCGGCCGTCGGAGAAGCTCCCGGCGGACTTGAACTGGGGCTCGATCACCACCGTGCCGGTCTTGTCGGCGTAGCCCCACTGGTGGCCGTCGATGGTGACGGCCGCGAGGCCCTCGGAGAAACCGACGTACGGAGCGTCGTTGTCGAACTGCGGCTCGATCACCATCGTGCCGCTCGTGTCGATGAAGCCCCACCACCCGCCACCCGAGACGGCCGCGAGACCTTCGGAGAAGCTGAAGGCGCCGCCGAACCGCGGCTCGATCACCATCGTGCCGCTCGTGTCGATGAAGCCGTACCGGCCGTCGAGGGAGACGGCCGCGAGACCCTCGGAGAAGCCTTGTGCCTCGCCGAACTGCGGCTCGATCACCATCTTGCCGCTCGTGTCGACGAAGCCCCACCCACGGCGGCTCCAGACGGCCGCAAGACCCTCGGAGAAGCCGGCGAGATCCTCGCCCAGGAACCGCGGCTTGACCACTCGCGTGCCGCGCGCGTCGATGTAGCCCCATTTGTCGTCGACCGAGACGGCTGCGAAGCCCTCGGAGAAGGTGAAGGCGTCGTCGAACTGCGGCTTGATCACCATGGAACCCGAGGCGTCGATGTAGCCGTACCTGCCGTTCACTTTCGCGGGGAAGAGGGCGACCGGCTCGACCGGCACCGGGCTGCTCGCGACCGCGGCCGGCGAACTGCTGCCGGCCCCTTGGCCACCGCTTTCACTGCTGCCGCCAGCGCAGGCACTGCCGCCGAGCGTCGTGACGAGCATCACCAAGATGACGGCGAAGGCGGTCGAGCCACGCCCACGTGACGCCTCTATCGTGCCTCCACGAGAACGTGAGCTTGTCATGCTGCCCCTCCTGCGTGCTTCAATTGGCCGGACCCCAGACCCCGTCCATGCCTGGAACAAAGCGGCGGACGCCTGCGCTCGTGTCGCGTCTCTCGAGCGCTTCGTCACTACTATCTTCGGGGCCTCTAGCGCTTCACCCTGAACCCCATCGCGTTACTCGTGCCGAGCGCAGTGGTCACCGTGACGTACACAGCGCCGAAGGCCGCGTCCGCCGGGACCCTGCACTGGATCTGAACATCGCTCCAGGCGACATACGCGGTGCTCGCGGCGCTGCCGAACTGCACCGAGCCTGCAGCCTGCGCTGCGCCGAAGCCCACGCCGGTGATGGTGACGAGCGCGCCGCGCTTGCCGAAGGCCGGCTTCACCTTGTTGACGCACCCCGGGCTCTGCCTGCTCCAGCTGACGCCGCCGTCGGTGGTGGCGAGAATCACCCCGATATCGCTGCCGTACGCCTGGTCGTAGAGGTCTCCGACCACCCACCCGTGAGTGGCGTCGCTGAAGGCGACGCCAAGGAGATCATCGTGGCTTCCCGAACGCTGCTTGCTCCAAGTGGCGCCGCCGTCCGCGGTGGCGAGGATGACGCCCGCCCCCGTCCCGCTGTCGGCGCCCACCGCCCAGCAGCGAGTCGCGTCACTACAGGCGACGCCGCTGAGGAGCTCGTCGCCGAGTGAGCGTCGCTTGCGCCAGGTGGAGCCGCCGTCCGTGGTGGCGAGGATCGTGCCATCCGCGGTCACCGCCCAACCGTGGCTGGCGTCGCCGAAAGCGATGTCCACGAAGTACTCGCGGATCGAATACTGCTTGCGCCAGGTGACGCCGCCGTCAGTGGTGGCGAGGATGACGCTGGCCCACGTTTCGGTCGCCTTTCGATATGAAGTGCCAATCACCCAGCCGCGAGTGGCATCGCTGAAAGCGATGCCCGTGAACTCGTCGACGCCCTTGCTCCTCGTGGCACTCCACGTTGCTCCGCCATCCGTCGTGGTCACGATCAGACCGGACGACTTGCTGGAGGCTCCCTCAAAGGACCGGCCCACCACCCAGCCGTGAGAGTCGTCGGCGACGGCGACTCCGAGAAGGTCCGTCCGTTTCCAGCCGGCTCCCTGCCCGCTCCAGGTGGCGCCGCCGTCCGTGGTGGCGAGGATAACGCCCGCCCCCGTATCGTAGTCATTGCCCACCACCCAGCCGTGAGTCGCGTCACTGAAGGCCGCGCCGGAGAGGATCTCGGTGGTTCCCGAGCGCTGCGAGCTCCAGGCGGCGCCGCCGTCCGTGGTGGCGAGGATCGTCCCATACTCTCCGACCGCCCACCCGTGGACGGCATCAGTGGAGGCGACTCCGTGGAGCCCATCGGTGGCCCACGGGCTCTGTGGGCTCAACGCGCCGTCGCTGGCGGGGCGGTAGGCAGAGGCACCGACGGGCAAGGCCAGCCCGAGGGTGAGAAGGATCAGCGCGAGGCTGAGAAGTCCCCTGGCAAGCCGCTGGGCGGACGGCCAGTCGGTAGGTGTCGCGGGCTGCCCCATGTCATACCCCCCTGTCGCATGGACTCATTCGTCTTCCCGGCCTGCCCTACGACCTGAGTCGTGGGCCAGCTTGGGCAGCCGAAGCGGCACGTGGCAGCCGCTTCGCTGGCTCCCTCGTCGCGGTCGACCAATCAGCACGAGACAACAGAGTCACATACGCAAGCACGCATCTACCGCTTCACCCTGAAGCCCACGGCGTTGCTCGTGCCACCATCGGTCGTCACCGTGACCTTGACCTTGCCGTAGCCGGCCTCAGCCGGCACCTTGCACTTGATCTGCCTATCGCTCCAGGAGAGGTACTTGCTGCACATCGTGTTGCCGAACTTCACGGCGCTCGAGCCGCGCGGGGCGCCGAAGCCGCTGCCGCCGATGGTCACGGTCGCGCCGCGCCGGCCGGAGGTGCGATTGAGCTTGACGATGGTGGGCGTCGGGATCACGGTGAAGCTCGCGGCGCTCGAGCCGCTCCCGCCGGGGGTGGTGACGGCGATACTGCCGCTGGTAGCGCCGGCTGGCACCGTGGCCGTGATCTGAGTGTCGCTGATCAGACTGAAGGTGGCTTCGGCGCCGTTGAAGCTCACCGCGGTGGCGCCGCTCAGAGCGCTACCGATCAGCGTCACAGCGGTACCGGCCGGGCCCGAGGTCGGTGTGAAGTAGGTGATAGCGGGCGCAGGGATGACCGTGAAGCTCGCGGCGCTCGTGGCCGTCCCGCCTGGAGTCGTGACGGCGATCTTGCCCGTAGTGGCGCCGGTCGGCACGGTGGCTGTGATCCGCGTGCCGCTCACCACGCTGAAGGTGGCCGCCCTGCCGCCGAAAGTAACCGCAGTGGCGCCGGTGAAGCCCGTACCGTTGACGCTCACTTTGGTGCCCACCGGGCCAGAAGTCGGGGCAAAGCTCGTCACCGTGGGGGCCGCGATCACGGTGAAGCTGGTGGCGCTGGCGCCCTTGCCGCCGGGGTTCGTGACGGCGATGGTGCCGCTGGTGGCGCCGGCGGGCACGGTGGCCGTGATCCGCGTGCTGCTCACCACGTTGTAGTTTGCCGCGGCGCCGTGGAAGGTGACCGCGGTCGTGCCTGTGAATCCCTTGCCGCTGACGGTCACGTTGGTACCCACCGGGCCCGAGGTCGGAGTGAAGCTCGTCACCGTGGGCGCCGGGGTCACGGTGTAGCTGGTGGCGCTGGTGGCCGTCCCGCCTGGGGTCGTGACGGCGATCTTGCCCGTGGTGGCGCCGGCCGGCACCGTGGCCTTGATCTGCGTGGCGCTGAGTACGCGGAAGGTAGTCGCTTTGCCGTTGAGGGTGACCTTGGTGGCGCCGGTGAAGCCCTTGCCGGCGACACTCACGTCAGTACGAATCGGGCCCTCCGTCGGAGTGAAACTCGTGATCGAGGGCGCCGCGACCACGATGAAGCTCGAGGAGCTGCTGGCGGTCCCGCCAGGAGTCGTGACGGCGATCCTGCCGCTGGTTGCGCCTGTCGGCACGGTGGCCGTGATCCGCGTGCTGCCAACCACGTTGAAGGCCGCCCCTCTGCCGTTGAAGGTGACCTTGGTGGCGCCGGTGAAGCCGCTGCCGCTGATGGTGACGTTGGCGCCCACCGGACCCGAGGTCGGGGTGAAGCTCGTAACGGCGGGCGGCGCCGGCGACGACGTGACCGCGAAGCTGGTGGCGCTCGCGGCGGTACCGCCGGGAGTGGCGACGGCCAGCTTGCCCGTGGTGGCGCCAGTCGGCACGCTGGCCGTGATCTGCGTGCTGCCGACCACCCTGAAAGTCGTCGCCGATGTGCCGTTGAAGGTGACCCTGGTGGCGCCGATGAAGCCGCTGCCGCTGATGGTCACGCCTGTGCCCACAGGGCCCGAGGTCGGGGTGAAGCCCGTGACCGTGGGCGCTTGAGCCACGGTGAAGCTGGTGGCGCTCGTGGCTGTGCCGCCGGGGGTGGTGATCGCGATTCTCCCACTCGTGGCGCCAATCGGCACCGTCGCAGAGATCCGCGCGCTGCTGACCAAGCTGAAGGTCGCGGCGGTGCCGTTGAAAGTGACCTTGGTGGCCCCGGCGAAGCCTCTGCCGTCAATGGTCACGACGGTGCTCACAGGGCCCGAGGGCGGGGTGAAGCTCGTGACTGCGGGCGTCGGGATCACGGTGAAATCGGTGGAGCTCGAGCCCGTGCCGACGGGATTGGTGACGGCGATCCTGCCGCTGGCGGCGCGGGTCGGCACGATGGCTGTGATCCGGGTGCTGCTGAGCACCTTGAATGTCGAGGAGGTGCCGCTGAAAGTGACCTTGCTGGCATCGGCGAAGCTCGTGCCGGTGATAGTCACAGTGGCGCCCTCCGGGCCGGAGGTCGGAGTGAAGCTCGTGACCGTGGGTGCTGTCGGCGATGTCGTGACACCGTCCGTCACCGCGCTGGCGCCGATGCCGGCTTTCACAATGCCGCCCGCGCTTGCCGCCTGGCCACGCACGGCATGGGCGAAGGCGACGGTGGGCACCGGCGCGCGGTCCCTCCAGCGCTGCGTGAACGAGCCGTTGTTGCCGATGGCGAGCGAGGCCTGGACGCCGCTCGGCAACGCCAAGGCCAGCGTCAGCACGATCAACGTCTGAGCGAGGAGCTTGCACGTTCGCTGGCGAGCCGCCGGCTTGCCGGTGCGTGTCGCGGACTGCCTCATGTGGTACCCCCCAGTGAAGGTGCGACGCCGGGCGTCACGCCGTTGAGCAAGCCGCGCAGGGCTCCGGTCCAGAGCTCCTCCGCTCGACGACTGCACGTGCAACGGCTTTGCCTTGCCGCTCTCTCGCACGTACACGCATAATCGTCGCTACCGTACTCGACAACGGCGACGGCAGACTTGAATCGGCGGCGTGAGCGGGGGCACCAGGAAGGGTCCGCCCAGTGGCCGTACGCTGCCGCGTCTTGGCCCTCTTCTCGAGGGCACTGCCGATGCGGTCGTGGTCGAGGGCCTCGTGCAGGCCTTCGTCAACCTCGTTCTACCCACGGACTCCATCGACGCTGGCTACCCTTCGCCTGACCAGAGCACAGCGGCCGCACGCCCGACGGCGGCCGGGGCGCGATGCGCCCCGGCCGCCCTCGGGCAGGTCATCCTACACAGATGCCTTCGTGGTCACTTCGGAAGCGGCAGCGTGTACGCGCTCCCGTCCATGGGGTCCGACATCTTGGCGGGGATGCCCATGGTCTTGAGGATCGTCGGCATGATGTCGACAAGCCGCATGGCCGTCTTGTTGTCCACAGCGTGCTGCATCCCCGGCATGTACCACACCATCGGGATACGCTGCACGTCCTTCTGGGCGCCACCGTGATCGCCGAAGGCGCCATAGCTGGTCTTGTCGGCGAGCAGGCCCACGACGTCGGCTGAACCGGAGCAGGCCATCGTGTTGACGAGCTCCTGGCCGTGCGCCGTCCACCAGGTCTTCTCGGCGGCGGTCATCGTGGCCAGCGACGAGTAGAGCTTGTACCTGTCGTCGTGCGTGATGTAGGTGGCGATCACGCCGGGAAGCGTCTCCATGACGGCCGCGGCCGCACGCTTCTCGACGATGGTCTTGTCTATGAGCCACGTCTCAATGGCAGTCGACTGGTAGCTGAACAGGACGTTGCCGGTATCCATCAGAGGCTTGAGGGCAGGCGGGCCGGTGCTCGTGGATTCGGTGCTGGAGCCGGCGTGCCAGGTACCAGCGTACCAGTTGTGATCGTTGCCGGCGTTAAGCTCATTGACGCCCTTGAAGCCGTCGGGGCCCGCCCCGTAGGTGGAGCCGTGGTCGGCGGTCACGATGATCAGCGTGTCGTTGAACTGGTTCTTCTCCTTGAGCTTCGCGATGAGCTTGCCGAGCTGATCGTCGGCGTTCTTCGCGATCCACGGCATGTGAACGGTGTTCAGGATGCTTGCCGGGTCCCACTGATAGGTGCCGACGTTGTCTACTGCGCCGCCACCCCACATGTGGCCGATCCTGTCGATGGCGCTGAACGTGACCCAGAGCCCCGACCAGTCCTCGTTGTCCATGATCTTGGTGGCGGCGTCGGCGACCCAATTGTCGCCGCTCTCATGGCCGGCGTACGTGCCCGGCACGTAGCGGCCGTCTTCAGGGATGATCCAGGCCGGCGCCGTGGAAGTCGTGTCGTAGGTGTCGCTCGGGTTGCCGGCGCTGATGAGGAAGCGATCGTCGCTGGAGATGTAGGACGGCAACTGACCGGAAGGCCCGCGGTACTTGCCGACCCACGGGACGACGGTCGGGTCGAGCAACGTGGTCGTGGCCTTCGCGCTGTCCATCCTCACCCAGTAGTCTGAGCTGGAGGCCGCCATCGACTCGACCTGATAGCTCTTCTGGCCCACGTTGGCGACGATCTTGCCGGGGAACTTCGCGTGGAGGTAGTCACCCAGCTTGGGGTAGTCCATGTTCTCGATGAGCTTCACGAAGGCATCGGTCCCCAGGTCGCCGGTGGTGACGATGGCGTCCGCGCCGTAGCCCAGGACGTTGTCGACGTCGCGGATGGCCTCGTCGGACCAGCCCATGTGCTTGGGGAACAGGCCGCTGACCATGACGTTGTGGCTCACAACAGTCTCTGACGCCATGTCGCCGACGTAGGCGTTGGGGAAGTTGAGGCCCTTGTTCTGCAGCCACAGCACGTTAGTCATGTTGTACTGCCTGGCGTACCCAGGCTGCATCTGGTCCATGACGACGATCATGACCCTCGTGGGACGATGGACCGCCGACGCCGGAGCGGCTGCCGCAAGCAGCGCCGCGACCACCACGACCGCCACGAGCATGACGCGCACTCTTCTCAGCATCTCCTACCTCCTCGACATCGGCTCCCCGGGTGGAGAAAGCCCCCCTATCTCGCGGCTGGCGCCGCAGATTGCCCGCATTCTTCAGCATCCGCGTCGAGTGTCAATACGTGGGGGGTGTCGCGATGCCGGTAGACTGTGAGTCGGGAAGGGCGAGCCACGCCGGCCGAGGGCCGGCCGCCGGGATGCACAAGAGGAGCGCCACCGATGGACACGCACGACTTTCGCCGTCTGGGCCACGAGCTGGTCGACTGGGTGGCCGACTACCGCGAGCGCATCGCCGAGTACCCGGTGATGAGCCGCGTGCAGCCGGGCGAGGTCGCGGCGCGGCTGCCGGCCGAGCCGCCTCGCCGGGCCGAAGGCCTGGCGACCATCTCGGCCGACCTCGAGCGCGTCGTGCTGCCGGGGATCACACACTGGAACCACCCCGGGTTCTTCGCCTACTTCCCCTCCAACAGCGACCTGTCGTCGGTGCTCGCCGACCTCGTCTCGTCCGGACTCGGCGTCCAGGGTATGAGCTGGCAGACGAGCCCGGCGGCCACCGAGGTCGAGGACGTGGTGATGGAGTGGCTGCGGCAGATGCTGGGCCTCAGCGGCGCCTTCACCGGCGTGATCCAGGACACGGCCAGCACGGCCACGCTGTGCGCCCTGCTGTGCGCGCGCGAGCGGACCAGCGACTACAGCCAGGAGCGCGGCGGCCTCCAGGCCGAAGAGGCGCCGCTCGTGGTTTACGCGTCAGATCAGGCGCACAGCTCGGTGCCCAAGGCGGCGCACCTCGCCGGCTTCGGCGCCGACAACCTGCGCCTCGTCGAGACCGACGACGACCACGCCCTGCGCCTCGACATGCTCGAGGCGGCGTTGCATGAGGACCTCGCCGCCGGCCGCCGGCCCTGCGCGCTCGTTGCGGCGGTCGGCACGACGGCCACCACCGCCCTCGACCCGCTGGCGGCCATGGCGGAGCTCGCCGCGCGCCACGGCATGTGGCTCCATGTCGATGCCGCCCTCGCCGGCACTGCCATGCTCTGCCCGGAGCACCGCTGGATGTGGGAGGGCGTGGAACACGCCGACTCCGTGGTGCTCAACCCGCACAAGTGGATGGGCACGGGCTTCGATCTCTCGGCCTACTTCGTGCGCGACCCTGAGCATCTGGTGCGGGTCATGAGCACCGCTCCCAGCTACCTGCGCACCGCCCAGGACGGCTCAGTGCGCAACCTGCGCGACTGGGGCATCCCGCTGGGGCGGCGCTTCCGCGCGCTCAAGCTGTGGTTCCTCGTCCGCGAGTACGGCGTGGAAGGTCTGCAGGCACGCGTGCGGCGCGACGTGGGCTTCGCCGCCTGGCTCGCCGAACAGGTCGACGCGGCTCCCGGCTGGCAGCGCCTGGCGCCCGTGCCGCTGCAGACCGTGTGCGTGCGGCACGCGCCGCCGGCTCTGGAAGGCGACGAGCCGGCGCTGGCCGCCCACAATCTGGCCATCGCCGACCGCGTCAATCTGGCGGGCCGCTCCTACGTGACGCCGTCCTTGCTCAAAGGTCACCAGATGATCCGCGTCTCGATCGGCGCCCAAGCCACCGGGCGTGAGCACGTCGAGGCGGTGTGGCGGGATCTGCGGCGGGCCGCCGCGGCCGCCGGCGATCCGCCCGCGTGAGGCCGCCGCGGCGGCCTATCGCGGCCTCCTCGCCGCCGGGGGGAAAAGGCGTCCCGCGGCGAATGTCAAGCAGTGATCACCCAGCGGCGCTGAGCCGCAAGGCGCAAACAGGGGGACGGTCTGCATGAACGAGAAGGAGATGCGCGCCAAGCTCGAAGCGCTCGAGGCTGAGAACGCGAGCCTCAAGGAGCAGAAGGCGCTGAGCGAAAAGCTCGCCGCCCTGGAGGCCGAGAACGCCGCCCTGGAGGCCGATCTTGCCGGCGACGCCGCGGACAGCGACGCGGCGGCCGAACAGACCGCCGGCGACGCCGCGGACAGCGACGCGGCGGCCGAACAGACCGCCGTCACGCCGGCCGTGCCCGCCGACAACGCCGCCGAAGCCGCACAGACCGCCGAACAGACCGCCGTCACGCAGGTCGCACCGGCGGACGCGGCCACCGAGGCCGCCGACGCCGCGGAGCCCGCGACCGAGGTCGTGATGGTGCGCAAGGGCAGCCGCACGCGCAACCTCCTCGTCGGCGTGCTCGTCGTGCTCAGCTGCCTCTCCGTGGTGGTCACGGGGGTCGCCTGGTGGGTGCACTACAGCGTCTTCAACACGAATGGCTACATCAAGCTGGTCGGACCGATCGGCAAGGACCCCGTGGCGATCCAGTCCCTCAGTGAGTACGTCGCCGGCCAGGTGGTCGCCGCCACCGATCTGCAGGCGCGCACCGCGGCGGCGCTGCCGGCGGAGGCGCAGTTCCTCGCCGGTCCCATCACCGGCGCCGTCAACAAGTTCATCGCCGAAGGCACCGCCAAGGTGCTCGCCACGCCGCAGGCCTACGACCTGTGGATCAAGATCAACACCGTCGCCCACGAGCAGATCGTCGCCCTCCTGCGCGGCGAGACCACCTACACCTATATCCAGGGCAACGACGTCAAGCTCGACACCATCCCGCTGATCAGCCAGGTGCTCGTGTGGATCGACGGCAAGCTCCCCGGCGCCCTTGGCACCCGGTTCTCCCCGCCGGTCATCCCCCCCGGCACGCCCCCCGATCAGGCGATCCAGCAGGTCTCCGCGTGGATCGGCCGCCCGCTGCCCGCGGACCTCGGGCAGATCACCCTGCTGCAGAACGACGCCCTGGGCCCGGCGCAGACGGCGGTGCGCTGGTTCGACGCCCTCGTCTGGATCGTCCTCGTCGTGGCGCTCGTGCTCATCGCCCTCACGATCTGGCTCTCGCGGCGCCGCCGCCGCACGCTCATCGAGCTGGGCATCGGCGTAGCCATCGCCCTGATCCTCACCCGCGTGATCCTCAAGCAGGCCTCGACGGCGCTCGTCGACAGCCTCCACGGCGGCGGGGCCGGGGTGCTGCGCGACGTGGTCAGCGCCTCGCTCGGGCCGCTCACCAACCTCGTCATCTGGATCTCCGTGATTGGCGTGATCGTGGCGGTGGCCGCCTGGATCGCCGGCCGCCATGACATCCAGGTCGCGGTGGTCAAAGCGGGCAGGCGCGTCGTGCAGAGGGAAGACGTGGCCTTCGCCGCCGACTCGCCGGTCACCGCCTGGCTCGAGCGCCACGCGCCGTGGCTGCGCCTCGCCGGCCTGATCGTCGGCCTCATCGTCCTGGTCTTCGCCGCGTCGTCGTGGCTCGGCGTCCTGGTCTGGGTGCTCGTGATCCTCGTCTACGAGGGCGTCATCAGCCTGCTCATCCGGCAGTGGCCGTTTGGGCATCGCGAGAAGGGCGACGAGACGCCGGCCTGACCGAGCCGCTGAGCAGGACCGGGGCGGCGGGCGCCGCAAGGCGCCCGCCGCCCCCTTTCGTCCCGCCGAGGTGTCGCCGGCGGCGCGAAGGGGCACCACTCCACCATGACCGTCGCCATCCTCATCCTGAGCCTCATCGTCGTGCTCGTCGCGGCGGCGCTGATGGTGCCACGCCTGCTGCGGCGGCGGCGCGACCGCCGCCGCCGCGCGCGCCTCCGCGCGCTCGAGCAGAGCCGTGGTTCGCGCGTCGTCACGATGATCCATCGCCAGGAGACCGTGAGCCTGCTCGGCATCCCGTTCCGCCGCTTCATCGACATCGAGGACGCCGAGCAGATCCTGCGCGCCATCCGCATGACGCCGGCCGACATGCCCATCGACCTCATCCTGCACACGCCCGGCGGGCTGGTGCTGGCCTCAGATCAGATCGCCCACGCGCTCAAGCGGCATCCCGGGCGCGTCACCGTGATCGTGCCGCACTACGCCATGTCGGGCGGCACGCTGGTCGCTCTCGCCGCCGACGAGATCCTCATGGACCCCGACGCGGTCCTGGGCCCGGTCGACCCTCAGCTCGGCAACCCGCTGCGCGGCTCGTGGCCCGCCGCCTCGATCCTCGCCGCCCTGGCGCAGCCGAACCCCAACCGCGACGACGAGACGCTGATCCTCGGCGACATCGCCCGCAAGGCCGTCGCGCAGGTGCACGACACCGTGGTGGATCTGGTTCGTGAGCGCATGCCGGCCGAGGCTGAGACTCTGGCGACGACACTCAGCGAGGGCCGCTGGACGCACGACTACCCTATCCGCCCGGAGCAGGCACGGGCGCTCGGTCTGCCCGTCGGCGACGCCGTCCCGGAGGGCGTCTACGAACTGATGGACGGGTATCCGCGGCGAGCGCAGCGGCGCCCTTCGGTGGAGTTCATCCCGACGCCGTATCGCGAGCCCGGCAAGGAAGGCTGAGCGCTCAGGCGGCGGCGTCCAAGGCACATGCCCGCGCCTTGCGGACCTGCTCCACGAGGAGCGCAATCGCTTCGTGCACCTCGGGGTAGCCTTCGCGCAAAGAGGCGGTGTGGCACAGCAGCCGCCGGTAGTAGCCTTTGTCTCCCTCGATCTCCTGAACCACGACGTCGGCGTGTGCCCAGCAGTACTCCATGCTCTCCGCGATCTGCTCGGGCAGGGCGTCGCTCAAGACGCGAGCCACCTCCCAATACGAGGACAGGCCGTGCTCTTCGGCCAGCCAACGGGCTTCGTCGGCGGCAAGGTACAGCGCGGCCAGCTCGGCCGGCGTCATGTCCACAGGGTGTCTGCGCTGGAATATCATGACTGGGTCTCCAGTCTGGATACTGGTTGACGGGTATGGTCGTCTCTCGCACGGAGTATTCCCTGCCGCTGAGGCGGCAACCGCCGCGCGCGGCGCCGCCGACCACCGCCCGCGTGCGGCGCTTCGTGGTTCGGGCACGCGTCATCCGGGACATAGTCTCGCTACAGGTCCACGTTGCCCAAAGGGCAAGAACGGAGAACACATGTTCAGCACAGACAAGGTCCGATCGACACTCGTGGCGGCGCCACTGCTCGGACTCCTTGCAATCGCTCTTATCGCCGCAGGGTGTGGCGGAGGCGCGGCCGCCTCGCCTTCGCCGTCACCCTCTCCCAGCGCCAGCTCGACGGTGCAGAAGCTGGCGGCGCTCAAGGCCTATGTCGATCAGGTGACGCCCATCTACAATGCGGCCTCGTCGGCGGTCGGCTCCCTCGATGGGGCCGTGAGCGGCCTCAGCAAGAAGCCGGACCAGACCTGGGCCGCGTCCGCGACCCAGATGACGACCGCCGCGACAGCGCTCGGCACGGCGGCCACCGACCTCGCCGCGCTCACCCCCCCGGCCTCACTTCAGGGCACCCAGGACAACGTGGTCAAGGCCCTGCAGGCAGCGCAGAGAGTGCTGGACACGACCGGCTCCTACCTGTCGAAGCGCGCCTACGATCCCAACTACCCCGACATCAAGACGCAGATCACGCAGCAGGTGACCGACGCCCTGGCCACCGCCTGGGCGAGCATCCTCAACGCGGCCGGCCAGTGACCCGCGCCCCAACGACGACGGTTCTCCTTTGAGATCCTGACACCGGGGACGGCACGTGGACGACAGCATCGGCGAGCGCTTTCTGCGCGAGACGCGCCACAGCCGCGGCCATCTCGTGGGCGGGCGCATGGACTGGGCGCGCCAGCCCGCCTGGTTCAAGACGTATCCTGAGGCGCCGAGAGTCGCGCTGCCGCCGTTGACCGCCGGTGCCGGTGCCTCGGCCGGCGCGGGACTGTTCGATGTGCTGGCGCGGCGGCGGAGCGTGCGTGAGTACGGGCCTTCGCCGCTTGACCTTGAGGAGCTTGGCGGCCTGCTGTGGGCGGCCGCCGGCGTCACGGCGCGGCACATGGGCTTCGCCTTTCGCACCGCCCCGTCGGCCGGCGGCCTCTTCCCTATCGAGCACTACGTGGTGGCGAACGCGGTGGCCGGTCTCGAGCCCGGCGTCTACCACTACGCCGTGCTCGACGAGGCGCTGGAGCTGCTGCGCGGCGGCGACCAGCGGCTGACGGTCGCGCACGCCGCGCTCGACCAGGCCATCGCCGCCGAAGCCGACGCCGTGTTCGTGTGGACGGCCGTGCTCGAGCGCTCGCGCTGGAAGTACGGGCAGCGCTTCGGGCGCTACATCTTCCTGGACGCCGGGCACATCGCCGAGAACGTGGCCCTCGCGGCCGTGGCGCTGGGCCTGGGAAGCTGCCAGATCGCCGCCTTCTTCGACGACGAGGCGGCGGCCCTGCTGGGCGTGGACGAAGACGAGGAGCCGGTGGTGTACATGACCACGGTGGGGAGGCCGGCGGGCGAGTAGCCGGCCGCCGGCCGCTCGCCGACGCCGGCGCATGCCCCCTCGCCCGCGGCTGTGTCAGCCGGTCTGCGCGCCGGATGTGGTGTGCGCCTCGAGCCAGGCCGCGAGATCGGCGAAGACCGCGGCGCGGCCCGTCTCGTTGAAGATCTCGTGATAGAAGTCCTCGTAGCAATGCACCGTTTTGTCCGGGGAGGCGACGCGCGCGAACAGCTCGCGGGCGGCCTGTGGATCGGCGACCGCGTCGGCGTCGCCGTACAGCAGCAGCAGCGGCAGACGGATGCCGCCGGCCGCCGCGAGAGCCGCGTCCTGCGCGGCAAGCACCTCGGCGGCCCACCTGGCGGTCGCGACGTGATGGTTCAGCGGGTCGGTGTCGTAGACCCTGACGACCTCCCGCTCGTGCGAAAGGGCGGACGGATCGATGGTGTTGCCGACGTTCACCGCCGGAGCGATCAGCGAGAGCACGCGGGCGACGTGGAGCCTGAGCGGCGGGACCGGCATGCCGAGGCGCAGGAACGGTGACGAGAGGATCAGCCCGGCCAGCGCGTCGGCCGGACGGTCCTCGACGTACGCGGCCGCGATGAGCCCGCCGAGGCTGTGGCCGAGCAGGTACAGCGGCTGGCCACGATGCTCCTCGCGCACGGCATCGAGAAAGACGGCGGTGTCGTCGAGGTAGTCGGTGAAACGGCCCACGTGCCCGCGGCGGCCGCCCGAGCGGCCGTGGCCGCGCAGGTCGTAGACGTGCACGGCGTGGCCGCGCGCCGCCATGTCCTCGGCGAGACCGCGGTAGCGGCCGCCGTGCTCGCCGTACCCGTGGACCACGGCGAGCACGGCGCCCGGCTCACCTTCGGGGCGCCACGCCTGTCGCAAGAGCAGAAGACCGTCAGTGGCCGCGAACTGCGCGGAGGTGTGTTCCATGGTCACACCTCACATATTCAGGGCCGCGCGGATCGACGAGGAGATGGCGGCCAGGCCGCCCTCCAGCTCGTCGGACAGCGGCCAGCCGTAGCCGACGCGCATGTGGCGCCGCGACTGCTCGAACCAGTGGCCGGGGCCCACGTAGGCGCCGTGCCGGTCGTTGAGCGCGCGGTAGAACTCCTCCACGTCCACCGGCACGTCGGGCTTGATGCGCGGGAAGCACACGCAGCCGCCGCGCGGCTCCACCCACTCCATCAGCTCCTCGCCGGCCATCCAGGCGCTGACCACGTCGAAGCGGCGGCGGATGAGCGCGTTGATCTGCGGCAGCCAGGTGTCGCGCTGCGCGAAGGCGCGCGCCGCGATCGCCTCGTCCACCACGCTGCCGCAGATGCCGATCTGCTCCTTGGCGGCGAGGAACGTCGTCATGAGCTCGCGGTCGCGGCACACCAGCCAGCCGCTGCGGATGCCGGGGATGCCGTAGGTCTTGGACAGCGAGCTGACGCTGATGACGCAGTCGCTCAGCGTGGCGGCCACGGGCAGCGGGTCAGCGAAGGTCATCTCGCGGTAGGTCTCATCGACGAGCAGCCGGCAGCCGGCGGCCTCGACCCGGCCGACGAGGCTGCGCAGGTCGGCCGCGCTCATGGTCACCCCGGTGGGGTTGTGCGGCAGGGTGACGCTGACGTATTTCGTGCGCGGCGTGACCAACGCCATGAGCTTGTCGGGGTCGATGCGAAAGCCGTCCTCGAAGGCGAGATCGAGGTAGCTGATATCGGCCTCGATGGCCCGCGGCGTCTCGATGTTGGTGGCGTAGTTGGGGCGGATGACGACGAGGTGGTCGCCCTTGTCGAGCAGCGCGGTGGCGATGATGAAGAGCGCCTGGGCGGCGCCCGCCGTGACGAGCACGTCGTCACGGCCCACGCCGCCGCCCGCCGCGCCGCTCTGCGCCGCGATCAGCTCGCGAAACGTGCCGTTGCCGAGGTGGTCGCCGTAGAAGAGGACCATGTCGCCGATCTCGATGCCGAGGTCTGCCAGAGAGCGGTCACGAACGGAGCTCTCAGTGAGATTGAAGCGGATCTTGTCGTAGCCCAACTGCTCGGGCGACTCCTCCTCGATGGGCATGCGGCGGTACTTCACGACAAATGACCTCCTGAGCAGACGGCTGGGGCTGCCCGCCAAGACTACATCCACGCCGGCGCCCGTGTCGCGGCGCCGCGCCCCGGGTGCTACAGTCTCCCTGAAGCGGGAGGGATCCTTCTTGGGCATTGGCACGCATCATCGAGCGACGGAGTCCACGGCGCGCGCCGTGGCGACGCTTGCCTGGACCGCTTGCCTCCTCGCCGTCGCCGCCCTTCTCGGCGCCTGCTCCGCGCAGGCCACCACGAGCGGCGCGGCCGCCACCGTCGTGGCCCCCGTCGCGAGCGCCGCGGGGGCGCCGTCCGCGAAACCCGCAGCCACTCCGTCCGCCGCCGGCGGCGACGACTGGGCGCACGTGCTGCAGGTCGTGGCCAATCTCAAGGCGCAGCCGCCCGACGAGCCTGTTATCTGCCTGCTCGGCGGATCCGCCGCCCGCGAGAGCACGATCGACGACGCGAGCTGGGCCGCCCAGATCAACGAGCTCGGCGGCCCGTCCGTCGTGGCCTACAACCTGGGCTCGCGCAACCGCACTCTGGAGCAGGATGTGGAGCTCATCAAGGCGCTCCCCGAGACGCCCGGCATCGTCTACATCGGCATCAACGTCGGCCGCTTCACCGCCCCGCCGTCGAATCCCACGCTCGACCTCCCGGAACCGATGGCGTCACTGCCGCCGTACCGCCAGCACCAGTACAGCCAGAGCAAGATCCTCAGCGTCGCCAGGAAGAAGGCGCTGCTCGGTGAGTGGCTGGCGAAACGCCATCCCGCCTTCACGAAGAACTACGCCTCCAACCTCAAGACGCTCGAGCGGCTGCTCGTCGCCTGCCGGGATCGGGGCCTCCATGCGGTGCTGCTCGAGCTGCCCCGCGACACGGCCATCGTCGGCGACGCCCTCGACGCGCCGGTGGCCCGGTACACCTCCGGCTGCCGGGCGCTCGCCAGGAAGCGCGACGTCCCGTGGGTGAGCTTCGTGAGCGCGGCACGCCTGCCCAACGCCGACTTCTACGACCTCTGGCACCTCGTCGAGCCCGGGCGCGCCGTGTGGCAGCGGCTCCTCTCGGCGAAGACCGTGGCCCTTCTGAAGAAGTACGGCGTGGACGGCGGCTCTGGCCCCTGATGCGCCGCGCGCCCCTCATCGTCGTCGCGGTCGCGGCGCTGGCCTGCCTGGCGACGGCCGGCGCGCCCATCCTCACCGGCCAGGCGCGCGCCGGCGCCGCGTACCCCAAGGCTTTCGCCACCACCGACGACGCCGCGACCGCCCATGCCGCCGAGCTCGGCAAGGACCGCCTCCACCTCTCGCAGATCGTCGCCAACCTGCGCGCCGCGCCGCCCGAGAAGCCGGTGGTCATCCTTCTCGGCGGCTCGTCGGCGCGTGAGGCCACGATCGACGACCAGAACTGGGCCGCGCAGATAGCGCGTCTCGGCGGCCCCGAGGTGCTCGCCTACAACCTCGGCTGCAAGCACGACACCTTCGAGCTCGACCGCGAGGTCGCCGAGCTCCTCCCCCAGGACCTGCCCGCGATCGTCTACATCGGCATCAACATCGGGCGCTTCTGCAACTCGCCCTCCGACCCCTCGCTGACCCTGCCCAACCCCGAGATCCCGCCGGACGTCTACTATCAGCACGTCTACTCCATCGACAAGCGCATCCAGAGCGCGTCGCTGAAGCGCTACTACCTGCAGTACTGGTTGACCGCCCGCTGGCCCGAGTTCAAGGCCCACTACAGCTACAGCATCGGGGTCGTGGAGAGCATCGTCCGCACCTGTGTGGACCGAGGCCTGCACCCGGTGTTGGTCGACCTCCCTCGGGATCTGCCGATCATCGGCCGGTCGCTTGACGCGCCGGTGGCCACGTACAAGGCGGGCTGCAAGCGGCTGGCGGCCAAGTATCACATCCCCTGGCTCACGTTCGTCGCCGCGGCGGGCTTCGTCGACCGCGACTTCTTCGATCTCTTCCACCTTGTGGAACCGGGCCGCGTCAAGTACCAGCGCCTGCTCTCGGAGAAGACCGTGACGCTGCTCGACAGGTACGGGCTCGAAGACCCCGAGCCGCCGGAGCCCACGCCGACGCCGACGCCGACGGAGACGCCAGTCCCGACGCCGTCGCCCACGGAGGCGCCGGCGCCCTGAGACGACGGGGCCGCCGCGGACGGCCGGAAGGCCGGCGGCCGCAGGCGCTCCGGCCCGTCAGATCGCGCAGCCGAAGCGGCCGTGCTTCTCGAAGTACTTCTGGTGATAGTCCTCGGCCGGCCACCACTCCGGCGCGGGCACGACGGCGGTGACGATGGGCCGGCGCAAGCGCCCCTCCGCCTCCAGACCGCGAATCGCGACACGGGCCGCTTCTTCCTGCTCAGCCGTGTGAAAGAAGATCGCGGAACGATACTGGTCGCCCACGTCCGGGCCTTGGCGGTCCAGCTGCGTGGGGTCGTGCATGCCGAAGAACGCGGCGAGGAGCTGCTCGTAGGTGATGCGCTCGGAGTCGTACTCGAGGCGCACGGCCTCGGCATGACCGGTCCCGTGCGAGCAGACTTGCTCGTACGTCGGGTGCGGCGTGGAGCCGCCTGTGTAGCCGACCTCGGTGCGGGTGACGCCGTCGAGCTGCGCGAAGCGTTGCTCGACGCCCCAGAAGCAGCCGGCCGCGAGTGTCGCGATGGCCATCGTGTCGCCTTTCTGCCGGTGGCGCGCGCACGGGGTGCGCGCCTTGCGAAAGGATGATTCCCGCAAAGGCTGGGAGACACGCACGGCGCACGGCACGGCGCACGGCACGCCACCCGCAGACACCGCGCAGTCAGAGACTACGCCCGCTGCGCGCCCTCAAGAACGCCGGGCAGCCGTGACCGACGGCGCTGTTCGAGCATGCGCATGTGCCGGCGGTTACGCGGCTCGCGCCACCACATGCGCGCGTACCACCAGCACCAGCCGTACTCGAGCATCCGGTCGTAGCTGCGCTGCTTGCGCGTGACTGCCCACGAGGCGAACTTCGCCACGGGGCGCTCCGCATGGAAGAAGCGCCGCTGGGCGTGCAGCACCTCGCGCTGCAGCTCGGCGGCGCTCATCTGCTTCGGCTCGAAGACGACGTGCTGGGCGTCGTACAAGAACCACTCCTTGGTGATGATGCGGCCCTGAGCGTCGAGGTCACTGAACTGCTGGGTGCCGGGCAGCGGCGTGAGGATGTTGAGCATGACGGTGTCGATGTGGTTCTTGAGGGCGAAGGTGACCGTGTCGCGAACCGAGCTCGGCGAGTCGCTGTCGGCGCCCAGCACGAACATGCCGTGGCTGCGCACGCCGTAGTCGTGCAGGACCTTGATGGCATGCTCGATGTCGCCGACGGTCTGCGACTTCTCGAACGCGTCGAGGGTCTCCTGATTGACCGACTCGAGGCCGAGGGCGACGAAGTCGGCCCCCGAGGCGCGCATGAGCTCGAGCAGCTCCTTGTCGCGCACCACGTCCGTGCGCACCTGGGCGCCCCAACGGACGGTGATGCCCTCGTCGATCATCAGCCGCAGCAGCTTCTTGAGACGCTTCTTGTCGGCGGCGAAGTTGTCGTCGTAGAAGAAGATCTTCTTGGGCTTCTTCTCTTTGATCTCGGCGACCACGTTCTCGGCGCTGCGAAAGCGGTACTTGCGCCCGAACATCGCCGTCACCGAGCAGAAGTTGCAGGCGAAGGGACAGCCCCAACTGGTCATGATGGGCATGTGCACCAGGCGCTCGTTACCGACCACGAGCGTGAGGTCGGGGAATGGCAGGGTGTCGAGGTCGGCGCAGCGCTCGTGCAGCTCGTTGTGCACCGCGTGCCCGTCGCGACGGAACGAGAGGCCGGTGACTGACTCGAGCTCGCGCTTGCCCTGGAGGACCTCCACAAGCTCCGCCATGATCGTCTCTCCGCCCTCGCCGCGGGCCACATAGTCGGCGTGCTCGAGCGCTTCGTCGGCCATGAAGGTGACGTGCGAGCCGCCGACGATCACCGGGATGCGCCGCCGCCGCAGGCCGTCGGCGATCGCGTACGTGGCGGGGGTGGTGGAGGTGGTGCTCGACAAACCCACGAGCTCGGCGGTGTGCACGTCGTCCCAATCGATGGGCGCGAGCTGCTGGTTGTAGATGCGCACGTCGTGCCCGAGCTGCTTGAGCCTCGCACCGATCATGGGCAGGCCGAGCCGCACGAAGTACGAGTGCGACCAGAGGTGCATACTGGGAGCGTCGGGCTCGATAAGACGGATTTTCATGAGCGTCCTTTGGATGTGGCCGCGGCCGCCGCGCGGCGAGACTCGCCTGCTGCGCGATCAGATTAGAGGATATGACCTTTCACAATGCAGGACAAACGGAGTCCGCGCCGCGCGGCGGCAGGCCCGGGCGGCTCGCGGTCGCAGCGTCTGATACCGTGGTGGGCGATGCCCCCGACCACGCGAGGGACCATGCTCATCGACTTCGACCTGCCCATCGACCGCACCGGCACCGCCAGCTTCAAGTGGGACAAGTACCCCGAGGGCATCCTGCCCCTCTGGGTCGCCGACATGGACTTCGCCTCACCGCCGGCCGTGGTGGCGGCCCTGCGCGAGCGTGCCGCCCACGGCGTCTTCGGCTACGCGCTGGTACCCGACTCGCTGATCGACGCCATCAGCTCGCATCTGCTTGCCCAGTACGGCTGGCGCATCGAGCCCGAGTGGCTGGTGTGGCTGCCCAGCGTGGTGCCAGGGCTCAACCTCGCCTGCCGGGCGTTCGCCGGGCCGGGCGAGGCAGTGATGACCATCACGCCCGTCTACCCGCCCTTCCTCGAGGCACCGCCGGATCAGGGCCGCCGGCTCGTGACGGTGCCGGCGGCCTTCGCCGGCGGTCGCTGGGAGCTGCCGCTGCAGGCGATGGAGGCTGCCGTCACGCCCGACACCCGGGTGCTGCTCTTCTGTCATCCGCACAACCCGCTGGGCCGGGTGTGGAGCATGGATGAGGTGGCGGCGCTCGTGGACTTCTGCCGCCGCCACGACCTCGTGCTGTGCTCCGACGAGATCCACTGCGACCTCATCCTCGACGAGCTCGCCCATGTGCCGGCGGCGCTCGCCGCTCCCGGCGCCGCCGAGCGCATCGTCACACTGATGTCGCCGAGCAAGACCTTCAACCTGCCGGGCCTCAACTTCGCCTTCGCGATCATCGCCGACGAGGAGCTGCGGCGGCGGTTCCGGCGGCCGGGCGAGGGCCTCCTCCCCTTCCCCGGCTGCTTCGCAGTCGACGCCGCCGAAGCCGCCTATCGCGGGGGAGGCGACTGGCTCACCGAGCTGCTCGCCTACCTGCGCGGCAACCGCGACCTCGTCGAGAGCTTCGTCGCCGAGTCGCTGCCCCGCGTCACGATGACGCACGTCGAGGCCACCTACCTGGCCTGGCTGGACGTGCGCGGACTCGAGCATGCGGACGCCGACGATGCCTGCCTGCAGGCGGGCGTGGCGCTGTCGCCCGGGGCCGCCTTCGGCGACCCGGGCTTCCTGCGCCTCAACTTCGCCTGTCCGCGGAGCACCCTGCAGGAGGCGCTGCGCCGCCTGCAGGTCGCGCTGGGCTGATCTAGACTCCCTGGCCATGGCCTCTCGCAACGACCGCCGGAACCGCCGTGACCGCAGCCGCGTGTACCGTCGGCGACGCCTGTTGGCGCTGGGCGTCGCCGTCCTTCTGGTCGCGGCGATCGCCATCGTGATCGCCGCGACGCGCGGCGGCAAGGCGACGGCGACGACCTCAGCCGGCTCCCCGACTCCGTCTCCCGCCTCCACGGCCTGGACCGGCCCGCCCTCCGACAAGCTCAAACTACAGCTCCGCGACGTCATCGTCAGCCCCGACATCTCGCCGAAGTCCGTGGTCTCCAGCGGCACCGGCTACGTCTTCGCGCAGAACATGATGTACCGCCACACGATCACGGTGTATGACACCACAACGCTCGAGCTCGTGCAGACGATCTCCGACCGGATCGCGCTCTCCGACTACGGCTACAAGAAGAAGACCGGCAGCGTCCAGGGCTCTCCCGTGGAGGCCGCCGAGACCCCCGACCACCGCTTCATGTACGTTTCTCAGTACTCGATGTACGGCGACGGCTTCTACCATCAGGGCGCCGACGCCTGTTCGCCGGCCAGCGGCATCGACGACAGCTACGTATACCGCGTCCCCATCGACACCCTGCAGATCGACAGGGTGATCAAGGTAGGGGCGGTGCCCAAGTTCCTCGCCGTCACGCCCGACCAGAACTACCTGCTGGTCAGCAACTGGTGTTCCTACACGCTGAGCGTCGTGGACGTGCGCACCAGCAAAGAGCTGCGCCAGGTCTACATCGGCCCTTACCCGCGCGGGATCGCCGTCGACCCCGACTCGCGCTACGCATACGTTGCCGTCATGGGCACCTCCGATATCGCCCGCGTGGACCTTCAGGACTGGGGCGTGAGCTGGATCCGCGGCGTGGGTTTGGGACCGCGCCACGTGATCATGAGTCCGAACGGCAAGAAGCTCTACGCCACGCTGAACAGCGAGGGCAACATCGCCAAGATCGACGTCGCCGAGCAGCGCGTCGTCGACAAGGTCTCCACCGGCTCGAAGCCGCGCAGCATGGCGATGGCGCCGGACGGCAAGTCGCTCTACGTGGTCAACTACGGCTCGAACACGATGAGCAAGGTGCGCACCAGCGACATGAAGGTGATCCAGGTGGTGAGCACCAACGCGGCGCCCATCGGCGTCACCTACGACGCGCCGACGAAGAGCGTCTGGGTGTGCTGCTACTCCGGCAGCATCATGGTGTTCGACGACCGCTGAGCTTGCTCCCGAGCGCCGCTCTGGGCGATCGTTCCATAGCGCTCGCCGGCTCTCGCGCCGAAGAGTGTGCTGAACGGCCCGTCCTCCAGAGAGAAGATCGGGGCATGAGGAGCAGTAACCTGTCGCGCCGGCACGGCTTCACGATGATCGAGCTGCTTATCGTCATCATCGTCATCGGCATCCTCGCGGCCATCGCCATACCGTTGTACATGAGCCAGCGCACCAAGGCCAGGGACGCGGCGGTGAAGGAGGGCGTCCACGCGGTGCAGGTGGGCATCGTGAGCTGGGCAGCCGACCATGGAGGCGACCCCAACGAAGGTTACCCAGGCAACGGCGACGTCACGTCGCTCAAATGGAACGGCCAGCCGTCGGAGTTCTCCGCCTACGTGAAACCCTGGCCGACCAATCCGTTCACGGGCGCGCCCATGCGCGGCAGCTGGGATGTGGGCAACTACACGTATCACTGCCCAGCGAGCACAGACCCGAGGGATGACCGCCCCTGGTACCTCGGCATGCCCGACTACGCGCTCTTCGGCCACCTCTCGACGGGCAAGACGTTCCCCTCGCAGTAGACGCCGGCGGCGTCAGCCGTCCCCTGCGGCGGCGTCAGCCGTCCCCTGCGGCGGCGTCAGCCGTCCCCTGCGACGCCGCCGGCCGCAGTCACCTCGCGGCAGAGCGCGCTGTAGGATTGCCGACATGCCCATGCACGAACCCACCCCCGAGGACGCCGCCGCCGCGAGGGAGACCCTCGAGTGGTCCCTGGCGCGGCTCGCCGACCGGCGTTCTATCCTGCCGCCGGCGACGATGGACGAGGCGCTGCCCGCACTGAGCGCCCAGGGCATCGGCGCGGAGGCCGCCATGCGCCTGCTCCGCGACGTCGTCTTCCCGACGGCGGCGCCGCCGGACCACCCCCGCTTCCTGGCCTTCATCCCCGGGGCGCCGACGGTAGTGGCGGCGATCGCCGACATGGCCCTCTCGGCGGCGATGATCTTCGGCGGCAGCCGCCTCGAGGCGGGCCTGGCCGCCGACGCCGAAGACGCGGCGCTGCGCTGGCTCGCCGACGCCGCCGGCTTCCCGGCCACCGCGCAAGGCACGTTCGTGAGCGGCGGCTCCATCGCCAATCTGAGCGCCCTCGTGGCAGCTCGCGGGGGCAGATACGCGGCGCCGCGTCGTCAGGTCATCGTCGCCGGCGCCTCGGCGCACTCGTCGATGGCCGCGGCGGCGCGCATCATGGGCTGCGACCTCTGCGCCGCGCCGCCCGCCGACGACCACGGGCGCCTCACCGGCGTCACGCTGGCCGCCGCCCTCGAGGGCCGCGACCCGGAGGACGTGGTCGCCGTCGTGGCCACTGCCGGAGCGACCAACACCGGCGCCGTCGATGACCTCGCCGGCGTCGCCGACGTGTGCGGCGAGCGCGGCATCTGGTTGCACGTCGATGGCGCCTACGGCGGCGCGGCGCTGCTGTCGCCGCGCACGCGTCCCCTCTTCGCCGGCATCGAGCGCGCCGACTCGTTCATCGTCAACCCACACAAGTGGCTGTACACGCCGTTCGACTGCGCCGCCCTGCTCTACCGCGACGGCGCGACGGCGCGGCGGGCTCTCACCCAGGAGGCCGACTACCTCGACGCCATCTGCGACGACATCGTCGGCAACCCGTCAGACCTCGCCGTGCACCTCTCGCGGCGCGTGCGCGGCGTGCCCCTGTGGGCGTCGGTCCTGGCGTACGGCACGGCGGCGTACGCAGAAGCGGTGGACCACTGCCTCGACACCGCCGCCTACGCCGCCGAACGGATCACGGCGAGTCCGGATCTCGAGCTGGCGCTGGAGCCAGCGCTGACCGTGATGCTCTTCCGGCGACTCGGCTGGGAGGAGGCGGACTACGAGGCATGGTGCAGAAGTGCACTGCAGAGCGGCCTCGCGCTGGTGATGCCGACCAAGCACCTCGGCGAGACCATGCTGCGCTTCTGCTTCATCAACCCGCTGACCACACCGGGCGACGTCGACCTGGTGCTGGACGCCTTGAGCTGACCCCACATCGTGCCCGTCGGCGTGCGGGCGCAGCCACGTGCGTGAGGAGTGACCCGCTGTCTCGACGCACTCGGGTGGTCGCGCATGCTCCGAGCCATCAGATGCACCGTTGCCTGTACCGTTGGAAGTACCGCCAACCGATTCGGGCCGCTGCGACCACACCGCTCCGCAACGCCGGCGCCTGCTTCGCGGTTCTCCCCAGTGAAGACATCATGAATCAGCCGTTCCCGCAGCACTGGTTTCGCGCGAACTACGGGAGAATCCGTGAGGAAAGTGAGGGGCGCCGCGGCAATCAGCCGAACCTCAGCGGCGTCCTCCTACGGCAGCAGAGGATTCCACATCCAGCCATGGCCATTCAGCGTGCCGTCGTACGACGCGTGCCACACGTCAGCGAAACGAGCCAGGTGGTCGTAGATGTGACCTTCGCCGCCCGAAACGCGGCCGAGCAGCTCTCGTCCTCGCTTCTGCGTCGCGCATCCTCAGAAGGCGGATGAAGTCCGAGCCAAGAGGCCCGCAAGGCGGTGACAAACCCAACGGCGCGGGCAGCAGTACGGGCACTCGCGGACGCCGGGCTGCTCGTGGAGGTAGGGGAGCGCAAGTGGCGGAGGCTCTACGTCGCGCGACCCGTCCTCGAGGCGCTCAAGACCCCACTGGAGGACATGTGAGCGGATCAGGCCGCCAGGCGACCAATGGCAAGAAGCTCCCCACCCAGCAGTCGGTCAACGCCGCCGTCAAGCAGATCTGCGACATCACGCGGCGCTCCAACTGCGCCGGGGCGCTGCAGTACGTGCCGGAGGTCACCTGGATCCTCTTCCCGCGGATCTTGGATGAGCGCGAAGAGATCGAAGCTAACGAGGCGCGCGCCGTCGGCGCAGAGCACAAGCCCTCGCTGACGGCGCCGTATCGCTGGCGCGACTGGGCGGCGCCGGACGGCGCCAGGCGCGCCGAACTGCAGGAAGCTACGCTCGGCGCCTTCTTCAAGTTCCTCCACGGAGAATTGCTGCCTCACGTGCGCGAGCTGGGCGAGCAGCCGCAGGCGAGCTCGCGCCAGAAGGTCAGCAGCCAGATCATGAACTCGGTGGAGCGCACGCACGTCGACAGCGCATCTTCCTCGACGTCATCGACGAGGTCAGATCTTCACGCCGCGCGAGATCATCCTCGCCATGGTGCGCGTGGTCGATCCGCACGTCGGCGAGACCATCTGCGACGCGGGCTGCGGCGCCGGCGGCTTTCTCGCCCAATCGTTCGAGCAGATGACGGGCGCCGGCAACGCCAACATCACGTCGGGCGACCAGCTCACGACGCTGCAGGAGCACACCTTCTACGGCCGCGAGAAAGACAACGCTGTCTATCCGATCGCGCTCGCCAACCTCGTACTGCACGGCATCGACGCGCCGCACATCTGGCACGGCAACACGCTGACGGCCACGGCTGCGTACGACGGCCTCTTCGAGGGCGCGCCGCCGCTCTACGACGTCATCCTCATGAACCCGCCCTTCGGCGGCAAGGAGGGCAAGGACGCGCAAACGCGCTTCGCCTACAAGACCGGCGCCACGCAGGTGCTCTTCCTACAGCACGTGATCGACAGCTTGAGGCCGCCGGCGGGCGACGCACTCAGCGGCCGCTGCGGCCTGGTCATCGACGAGGGCGTCCTCTTCCGCACCAACGAGACCGCCTTCGTGCAGACCAAGCGTAAGCTGCTCGACGACTGCGACCTGTGGTGCATCGTCAGCATGCCGCCCGGCGTGTTCAGCCAGGCCGGCGCCGGCGTGAAGACGAACCTGCTCTTCTTCAACAAGGGGCAGCCTACGGAGCGCATCTGGTACTACGACCTCAGCGACCTCAAGGTCGGCAAGAAGACGCCCTTCACGCTTGAGCGGATGGGCGATTTCTTCGAACTGGTCAGGGATTGCCGGGCCGGCAGCGCGGCGGACCGTCCCGACTCAGAGCGTAGCTGGACGGTGACGCGCGACGCCATCGAGGCCAGCAAGTACGACCTCAAAGCGGTCAACCCGCATCGGGTGGTCGAGGAAGATACGCGCACTCCGGAGGATCTGCTCGACGAGATCGAGCGGCAGCAGAAGATCATCGCCGCGGCGATCGCGGAGCTCAGAGGCCTCAGGTAGCGACGAACCGGTCCGGCAGCGAGCCCGCGTAGTCTGCCGCCACACGCCGGCGCGTTCGGTCCGCGCCGGCCGAGGCCTTCAACGTCAACCCTTCGCGGTGCGCATCGTGACCCCGTCCGCCGCGGCAACCCCTCGCGCCCGCCGCTTCGACCCGTCAGGCTTTCCTCTCGGTTCATCGGCGCCTTGCCAAGCGTTACCGCTGGAGGTATCGTTTCCCATGACGAAGATCCGCCGCGGCGGGTACGTCTTCATCACGTGGGTGAGTGACCACCCGCCGCGACACGTACACGTTCTGAGAAACGAACGGCTGATCGTCAAGTGGAATCTGGAGGAGCACCGGCTCATGCACGGGAACGCAGACCCGAAGGTGCTCAGGCTCATCGAGAAACTGGAGAGTGAGGGTCGGCTGTGAAGATCACCTCGGTGAGGGCCAACAACAGGAAGCGCGTTTTCGAAGTCGTCACCCATCGCGGGGGGTGGCCCTTCCCCTACAGCAAGACGGACCCGTCACCGACCCCCGCCGATCCCATCGTCGAACTGTACATCGACCCGGAGCTCGCTCGCGAAGGCTTCACCTACGTGCTCGCCTCCGGCGCAGAGGGCTCCGTGATGATGGACCACGTGCTCGACTACAACGAAGAGCCCGGCTACATGCGCGACCTGCTCCTCCACAATCTGACGGTCGAGGCGCTCAAGCGGCTGGAGACGACCGCGCTGTCCAAGCGTGAGATCATCCGCCGGCTGGGCACCTCGCCGGCGCAGTTCTACCGGCTGCTCGACACGACCAACTACCGCAAGTCGGTCGACAAGATGCTGGCGCTGCTGCAGGCGCTCGGTTGCGAGGTGGAGGTCACGGTGCGGGAGAAGAGGAGCGCGTAGGCGGCGGCCGCAGGCGCGCCGCGAATGCGCGTCGGGCGGCAGCCGTCAACCGCCGGCCACGCTCAGGCCTCGGCCAGCCCGCGCTTCTCGGCCTTCTTGCGCTGCTCCGTGCTGAGGATGTGCTTGCGCACGCGCACGATCTTGGGCGTCACCTCGACGAGCTCGTCGTCGGCGATCCACTCCAGGGCGCTCTCGAGAGTGATGGGGCGCGGTACCTTGAGGCCGGTATCGATCTCTTTGGTGGACGACCGGTAGTTGCCGAGCTGCTTGCGCTTGGTGGGGTTGCAGAGCATGTCGTCGGCGCGTGAGTTCTCGCCGACGATCATGCCCTCGTAAACGGGGGTCATGTTGCCGACGAACAGCACGGCGCGGTTCTGCAGGTTCTCGAGCGAGTAGCCGGCCGCCTCGCCGCCGGTCTGGCTGACCAGGGAGCCGCGCTCGCGGCCGGGGATCTCGCCGCGCCAGGGGCCGTAGCCCGTGAACCGCGAGCTCATCACGCCCAGGCCGCGCGTCTCGGTGAGGAAGTCGCCGCGGTAGCCGATCAGGCCGCGCGTCGAGATCGTGAACTCGAGGCGCACGAGACCGGTGCCGGTCGCCTCCACGGCCACCAGCTCGCCCTTGCGCAGGCTCAGCTCCTGGATCACCGTGCCCTGGTACTCGTCGGGCACGTCGATGATGAGCTGCTCCATCGGCTCGAGGAGCCTGCCCTTGGCGTCGCGCTGGGTGATCACTTCGGGCCGCGAGACGCAGAGCTCGAGGCCCTCGCGGCGCATCTCCTCGATGAGGATGGCGAGGTGCAGCTCGCCGCGGCCGCTGACCTTGACGCCGTCGGGGCGGCCCAGGTCTTCGACGCGGAGCGCGACGTTGACGCGCAGCTCGCGCTCCAGCCGGTCCTTGATCTGGCGCAGGGTCGCGGCGCGGCCGTCCTGACCGGCGAACGGGCCGTTGTTGACGAGGAAGAACATGCTCACCGTGGGCTCTTCGATCTCGAGCGGCGGCAGGGCTGCCTCGGCCGCCTCCACCTCGGGCGCCGCCAGCGTGTCGCCGAGGCTGATCTCGTCGGGGCCGGCGAGCCAGGCGATGTCGCCGGCGCCGACCTCCTCGACCTCGCGGTTCTCGAGGCCGCGCGTGACCCAGAGGTGCGTCACGCGCGCGGCCTGCGCTCCCGTGAGCTCCCAGCCGGCGTCCGGATCGCCGACCTCGAGGCGCCGCGTGGTGATGCGCTGCAGCTCGTCGCCGATCTTGAGGCCGCCGGCGAGCACGCGCCCGCAGCCGATGCGGCCGATGTAGTCGCTCCACGCGAGCGTGCTCACCTGCATCAGGAAGGGCGCGTCCTGGTCGACCCGCGGCGCCGGGACATCGGCGATGATGGTCTCGAAAAGGTCGTTCATGCTGGCGTCGGCCAGCTCCTTGAGCAGCGCCGCCGACAGCGTGCCGCCGTCGGCGAGGTGTTCCTCGCGCTCGCGCTCTTCCTTCTGGTACTCGTCCAGGTCGTTGACGATCCAGCCCTCAAGGCCCGAGCCGTACAGCACGGGGAAATCGAGCTGCTCGTTGTTCGCGCCCAGCTCGACGAAGAGGTCGAAGGTCTTGTCGAGAGCGCCGGAGGGGTCCGCGTTGGGCCGGTCTGCCTTGTTGACGATGACGATAGGTCGCAGGCCGAAGCCGAGCGCCCGCATGAGCACGTAGCGCGTCTGGGGCATCGGCCCCTCGTTGGCGTCGACCAGCAGCAGCACCGAGTCGACCATGCTGAGCACGCGCTCGACCTCGCCGCTGAAATCGGCGTGGCCCGGCGTGTCGATGATGTTGATGAGGTAGTCCTTCCACTCCACCGTGCAGTGCTTGGAGCGGATGGTGATGCCGCGCTCGCGCTCGAGATCGTTGCTGTCCATGACGCGCTCGTCGATGTGCTTGCTCTCGCGGAACACGTGGGCGGCACGGAAGATGCTGTCGATCAGGGTCGTCTTGCCGTGATCGATGTGGGCGATGATGGCGAGGTTGCGGATCGTGTCGGCGGCGTGCAAGGTCGGGGCTTTCTGTCGGGGTGGCTGACGCTCGAATGCCCGGCGGCGCTACGCCGGCCGGGCGAGCCTACCTAGTGTACACGCTCCCGGCGGCCGGCCCTACCCAGGCCGCCGTTCGCGCGCGAGTCGTCCCACCGCGATGACGATCCGCGCGCCGACACCCCAGACGCCCCCGGGACGCCGGTCGCTCACTTCACGGCAACGAGGACGGCGCGCTCCTCCATGAGCGCCAGCAGCGTGCCGTCGGGGTCGCGCAGAAACGCCAGCCAAAGCTGCATCGACTCGTCCTCGCGGACGAGGTGCGGCGGCCCTTCGAAAAGCGCGCCGCGACCCTGCAGGTCGCGGTGCGCCTCGTCGATGTCATCGACGCGGAAGTAGAGGAGCGGGTGAGACACGTCACGCCCCGGCTCCGCCTCCCCGACGTACAGCCTGGTCCCGCCGCACTGGAAGAACGCCATCGTCTGTGACAGCACGTCGAACACCTGTGGGAGGCAGAGTACGTCGCGGTAGAAGGGGAGCGCCCGACCGATGTCGCTGACGCTCAAATGAATCTGCCCGATAGGACCCAGCTCCGTCGCCATGTGACCTCCTCACAGCCGCCCGCGGCGGCGCGTCCGCGCCGTCTTGACTCCATGCACACCCATCCGCGGCGCGACGAAGCCGCGGGGGGCGCCGGAACCCAGCGAGGCCTCCCCCGCGCCGCCCTCGGCCGGGGCGGGACGGAGGTCAGCCGGCGGGTGCTACCGTCCAGCGCGAAACGCCGCGGCTTCATCTCGATGGCAGGTATCGGCCGGCGACGCGCGGGACTTCAGCGGCCGGCGTTGCCGCCGGTGTAAACGCCTTCTCGACCCATCAGGATGCCGGCGCCCGCGCAGCGGCGGCGCGCGGGACCTCGACCTCGATGAAGATCCGGCTCACCTCGGGGTACGGCCCGTTGATGCGCTCCTCGATGCGGTGTACGGCGGCGTGGATCTCCTCGGCGGGCAGCCCCTCGGTGAACTGCACCTCGATGTTCAGCAGCACGTCGTCGGGGCCGAGGTGCATCGTGAGGACGACGCCGAGGCCGATCACCGCCGGGTCTGCCAGGGCGATCTCGCGAATCGCGGCCACGAGCTCCGGGTCGGCCGCCTCGCCGACCAGCAGGCTGCGGCTCTCGTACGCCAGCCACAACGCGGCGACGATGAGGATGGCGCCGATGACCACCGACGCCAGGCCGTCGAGCACCGGCGCCTGGAGCTGATGACTCAGGAACACGCCGAAGAAGGCGACCACGAGGCCCAGCAGCGCCGCGGTATCTTCGAACAACACGGTGAACAGGCTGGGATCCTTGCCGTGATGGATGGCGGCCAGTGTGCGGCGCGTTCCCTTGGTCTTGCGGAAGACGCGCCAGGCGACACTGAACGAGAGGCTCTCGAAGACCATCGCCAGCGCCAGGACGATGTAGTTGATCGTGGGGCTCTCGAGGGGCGCCGGATGCTGGATGTGGATGATGCCCTCGTAGATCGACATGCCGCCGCCGATGCCGAAGATGCTCACGGCGACGATGAGGCTCCAGAAGTACACCTCCATGCCGTGCCCGAACGGGTGGTGCTCGTCGGCGGGCCGGGCGCCACGGCGGAGGCCGTGGTAGAGCAGCCCGCCGTTGCCGGTGTCGACCAGTGAGTGGATGCCCTCGCTGATCATCGCCGAGCTGCCGGTGATGCTGCCCGCGACGAACTTGATGACCGCGATGGCGGCGTTGCCGATGATCGCGGCGATCACGGCCTTCTTGGATTCGGCGGCCATCCGCGCAGTGTACCAGCGGCCACGAACCGGGGGGCGCCCGAAGGACACCCGAAGGACGATCCTCGCTGAGCGGGTACACTACCCCTACGGCGTTGAAGGGAGGATCCATGCCGGGTAGGGACTATGTCTGCAGCGACTGCGGACACATCTTCGGTACCCCAGAAGGAGAGGCGAGCAACGCGCGCGCCCTCATGTGCCCGAGCTGCGGCAGCATCGACCTGTCGATCGTGAGGGTGGAGCACGCCCCGCGCATCGTGATGCGCGCCGCTGAGCCGGCCAAGGCCGGCGACTGGCGGCGCAGGAGCGGCGGCGCTTCCTGAGTACCAGCAGCTCCCCGCGCCATTCCCGCCGAAGCCGGCGGCCACGTTTGGTACCCTAGACGCATGCTGAAGGCAGTCACCTTCGATTACTGGAACACGCTCTTCGTCGATGTCCACGGCAAGGACCGCGAACGCCGCCGCGCGGAGATGCTGCGCGCCGAGCTCGAAGCGCTCGGGCGCGCCGTCCCGCAGACGGCGCTGGTTGAGGCCCTGCGGGCCGGCTTCGACTTCTTCGACCGCGTCTGGACCAGCGAACACCGCACGCCCTCGTGCGGCGAGCTCATCGACAGCATCCTCGCCGCGCTGGGGGCGCGCGTACCCGAGGACGCTCGCGAGCGTCTCGTGAACCGCTTCGAGCGCCTCGTGCTCGACCTGCCGCCGGAGCCCATGCCGGGCGCCGCGTACGCGCTGCCCGCGCTGGCCGAGCGCTACCGCCTCGCCGTGGTCTGCGACACCGGCTACTCGCCGGGCCGCGTGCTCCGCGAAGTGCTGGAACGCAACGGCCTGCTGGCCTACTTCGAGTATCTGTACTTTTCCAACGAGCACGGCATGAGCAAGCCCGACGTGCGCGTCTTCCAGCGCACGCTGGCGGAGCTGGACGTGCGCGCCCCGGAGGCGGCCCACGTCGGCGACATCCAGCGCACCGACATCGCCGGGGCGCAGGCCGCGGGCATGACCGCCGTGCACTTCATCGGCGCCAACAACCACGACGTCGGGCGTTCCACGGCGGACCTCATGGTCAGGCACTTCGACGAGTTGCCGGAGGCGCTCGGCGGCCTCACCTGTGCCGGCTGCTGAAGACGGCGGCCGGCAAGCCGCAGGCCGCTCGACACAGCGGCTCCTTCTGGCGCCGGCCGCGGTCCTTATCGCGACGCTCCTCTGCTTCTTTGCGCTGACCCTGGTCGCGCACCCCAGTACGCCCACCGGCCTCGACCAGCGGGTCAACGCGTTCGTCGCGGCGCATCGGACCACCGCGCTGACGGCCTTCTTTTCGGGATACACCGGTCTGGGCCAGTGGTTCGTGCTCACCGCGGCTACGGCGGTGGTACTGGCCGCTCTGGCATGGCGCGCTCGCCGCCGCGAGGCCGTGTTCCTGCTGATCGCCATGACGGTGTCGGCGCTCCTCAATGTGGCGCTCAAGCAGCTCTTCGCGCGGGCCCGCCCCCCGGCAGAGGCCGCCGTGGCGAGCGTGAACGGCTACGCCTTCCCCAGCGGTCACGCGATGTCGTCGGCCACCTTCGCCCTGGCGCTCGCCGTCGTTGCCTGGCCGACTCGCTGGCGGTGGCCTGCGGCCGGTCTCGCCGCGGCGTTCGCGCTGCTCATGGGCCTGTCCCGCGTCTACCTCGGCGTGCACTGGCTCACAGACGTGCTTGCGGCCTGGGTGCTCGCGGTGGCCGTCGTTGCGGCGACGCAGACGATCGTGCGGTCGGTCATCGCGTGGCGAGCGCACAGGCCGCAGGTAGGACGCGCCGCCACTCCCGTCGAGGTGGTCTTCCTGGATTGGGGCGACACCTTGATGGTGGACGACGGGACGCGGTCCGGGCCCATGGCGGCGTGGCCCGAGGTCCGCGCGGTGGACGGGGCGCAGGACGCGCTGCGCCGCCTGCGCCCCCACTACCGCCTGCTCGTGGCGACCAACGCCGACGACTCCGGCGAGCGCGACGTGCTGGCCGCGCTCTCCCGCGTCGGCCTCGACACACTCGTCGACGGCGTCGTCAGCTCGCGCGACGTCGGCGCCCGCAAGCCCGACGCGCTCTTCTACCGCGCGGCCCTGCTCCGCGCCGGCCGCGCCGGCCTGCCGTTTGCGCCGGCGTGCGCCGTCATGGTCGGCGACTCGTGGCCCAACGACGTGGCCGGCGCCCAGGCCGCCGGTCTGCGCGCCGTGTGGCTCAACCCGTCCCGGGCGCGGCGCCCCGAAGGCGCGGCCGCGCCCGACGCCGAGATCCGCACGCTCGCCGATCTGCCGCAGGCGCTGGCGAGGCTCTCGGGCGCGGCGCCCGTTGCGCCGCCGCGCCGCGCGGGCTAGTGTGCGCCTGAGTCCCGTCCACCACGGAGGCAGCCCGATGGACCTGAGTCATCCCGAGGCTTGGTGCGCGCGCGCTGTCGCGCTCGGCGCCGACGCCGCGACCGTCATCGACACCGGCAAGATCGTGACCGCCGAGTGGGTGCGCATGAAGTGCCTCTACGGCTGCGACGACAACGGCGGCTACCGCACCTGCCCGCCCAATTCGCCGGAGCCCGCCGCCACCCGCCGCCTGGTCGACGAGCTCCGGCGGGCCATCCTTCTGAGGGGTGGTCCTCACCGCGGGCGTCAGAGCTCCGACGCCATGTCGCGGCGGCTCAACGAGGCCGCCCTCAAGCTGGAGGGTGAGCTCTTCCTGGCGGGCTTCTTCAAGGCCTGGACGATGGGCGCCGGCCCCTGCGACTACTGCGGTACCTGCAAGCTGGACGGGCCGTGCGTGGCCCCCGAGCGCGCCCGGCCCTCCATGGAAGGCTGTGGCATCGACGTGTTCACCACGGTGCGTAACGCCGGCTGGGAGCTCGAGGTCGTCCAGGACGAGGGTGACGAGTACAGCTTCTTCGCCCTCGTCCTCGTGGACTGAGGCTGCGCCCGTGCCTCCCTGGAGCCCAGCGGACCCGCCGCAGCCGAACGGGCTCACGTGGCCGTCCCGCCGCACGGTCTGCCTGCTCCTGCTGCTCCTCGCCGCCGCGCTCGCCGCCAACTTCTGGGTCGGCATCCTGCGCAACACGTTCAACGACCTGTCCTCGGCCGTCGGCGTCCCACAGCACGACTTCTACCAGTACTACGCCGGCGGCCATAACTGGAACCTCGGGCTGGATCCCTACCTCAACTACCCCGACGACCCTCGCGTCATCCACCAGCCGCGCTTCAACTACCCGCAGATCTCCGGCTACATCTATCCGCCCACCGTGCTGCCGCTTCTCGGCCAGCTCGCGCGCCACGACTACGACTGGGCCAGGACGGCGTGGGCGGCGCTCGACGTGGGCGTCTTCGCGCTGATGGTGCTCGTGGCGGTCGTCGTCAGCCGGGGGCGGCGGCTCGAGGTGCTGACGGCCTCCGTCCTCCTCACCATGGTCTCGTTCGCGTTTTTCTACCACGTTCACGAGGGGCAGATCGACATGATCGTCGCCGGCCTCTCGATCAGCGCCTTCCTGCTCTATCCGCGCTGGGGGGGCTGGCCATCGGCGGCCCTGCTGGCCATCGCGGTGGCCACCAAGGTGTCGCCCATCCTGCTGGTGGCGGTCATGGTCGTCTACTTCCGCGACTGGCGCTTCATCCTGAAGACGCTGGCCTGCGGCGCCGTGGTCTTCGCCGTCTCGCTGGCCTTTGTCGACTTCTCGCTCTACCGCGAGTACGTGGTCAAGATCCTGCCGACGATCGCGGGGTCCGACTCCTCACCGTTCAACCAGACGCCTCTGCGGTTCTGGTGGCGCTATCCGGCGGCCATCAAGATCGGGTCCGCTCTGGGCTACGCCGCCCTCATCTTCCTGGCCTGGGTGGCGGGCAGGAACACGCGCCGACTGCCGCAGGCGGAGAGGCGCGTCGATGTTGGCGCCGAGAGAAACGCCATGCTCCTCATGACGGTGCTCCTCATGCTCCTCTTCTCCCCACTGGCCTGGCAGATGGCCTACGTGTGGGTCATCGTGCCGCTGGCCCTGGTCCTCGTGTCGCCGCCGCCGAGAGGCAAGGAGTGGGTGCTGCTCGTGCTCGGCGCCGCGGCGGTCCTGCTGTCGCTGCGCATGTGGCCGTACCGGGTGCTCGACATGACCAACATCATCGGGGGCGCCATCGCGGCGCTCTGCCTCATGCGCTACTACCTGCCGCTCGAGACCCCGGAGCAGCCGCTCCCGGCGGGCGCGCCCGCCCGCGAGCCCGCGGCCGACGAAGATCCCAGGTAGGCCGCGCGAGCGGCTACAGCAGCGCCGCGGCCGACGTCAGCCGCCCGACGGCGTCGTCGCGGCCGAGCACCCAGAGAGACTCGAAGAGGCCCGGGGTGATGCTCTGGCCGCTCATGCCGAGGCGCAGGGCGGCGAACACGGCTTTTGGCTTCACCTCGAGGCGCGCCGGCAGGTCGCGGACGAGCGCCTCGACGGCCTCCACGCTCCATTCCGGCAGCTCGCGAAGGCCCAGGGCCGCGGCGCGCAGCGTCTCGGCGGCCCCCGCCGTGCCGGCAAGCCTCTCGGCCGCCTCGTCGGAGAAGGCCAGCGGCCGGAAGAACCAGCCGGCGATGGGCGCGAAATCGGCGAGCACGTCCATCTTCTCGCGGACCAGCGGCGCGAGCCGGCGCGTGAGCGCCTCCTGCTCCACGTCGGGGGCCACGAGCAGCGCGTGCGCCGTCTCGGCGCCCTCGACCTCCGCGGCCAGCGCCTCGGGGCCGAGCCTGGCGAGCTCCTCGACGGCGACCGGGTCGCCGTAGAAGCCGACCCGTGTGAGGTACTCCTCGAGCCGCTCGCCGAGCGCCACGTCGCCGAGCCGGCGGATGAAGCGTCCGTTCATCCAGCGCAGCTTCTCGGCGTCGAAGATGCTGGCGCTGGCGCCCAGCTTGAGCACGTCGAACTTCTCTACGAGGTCGTCCATCGTCCAGGCGATCATGCTCTCGTCGAACTCGGTGCTGAGGAAGCACAGGTAGTTGCGCACGACCTCCACCAGGTAGCCCATCGCCGTGAGCTGCTCGAGCTGGGTCGCGCCGTGGCGCTTGCTGAGCTTCTTTCTGTCGGTACCGAAGAGCAGCGGCATGTGCAGGAACTCAGGAACAGGGACGCCCAAAGCCTCGTAGATCACGACCTGCTTGGGCGTGTTGCTGAGGTGGTCGTCGCCGCGGATCACGTGCGTGATCTCCATGGTCACGTCATCGACCACCACGGCGAGGTTGTAGGTGATCGTGCCGTCACTGCGCTGCACGATGAAATCGCCGATGGTGTCGTTGTCGAACTCCACCGGGTCGCGCAGCAGGTCGCGGAAGACGGTCTTGCCGGGCGGCACGCGCATGCGCAGTGTGAAGGGCTCGTCGGCCGCCTGGCGGCGCTCCACCTCTTCCGCGGGGAGCGCCCGGCACGCGCCCGAATACACCCACGCGCGCTTCTCGGCCTGCGCCGCGCGCCGCTCCGCCTCGAGCTCCTCCGCCGTACAGAAGCAGGGGTACAGATGGCCGCCGGCAAGCAGCTTCCCGATGTACTCGTGGTAGATGGGCCGGCGCTCGGTCTGACGATACGGAGCGTGCGGGCCGGGGAGCTCGGGGCCTTCGTCCCAGTCCAGCCCCATCTCGCGCATCGCGCTGATGATCTGCAGGATGGCCTCGTCGGTGCTGCGCGAGAGGTCGGTGTCTTCGATGCGCAGGATGAAGAGGCCCCCGTGCCGCCGGGCGAAGATGTAGTTGTACAGGCCCGTGCGGGCGCTGCCCAGGTGCAAGTAGCCCGTGGGGGACGGGGCGAAACGGACGACCACGCGGCCCGCGGCCGCCGCTTGTGACTGCTCGTTCATGGGCGGCCCATGATACCGCATCGGGCTGCCTCGCGGCCTGACCCCGTGCGGGCGGCGGCAACACGCCCGCCGTGGGTCTACAATAGCCGGATGGACGAATCGACGACGCGCGTTCGCGTGACCACGTCCCAGGCTCGCGACCACATCGAGAACATCCGCTTCCGGGCGGGCGACGAGCTCGTCGTGGGGCATCGCAACCAGCAGTATCCCGAGTTCGTGTGGTGCGCCGCCGAAGACGGGCATGCCGGCTGGGTCCCTGAAGCGCTCATCCAGATCACCGGCCCGGGCGAGGCCATCGCCACGGGCGACTACCACGCCGCCCAGCTCACGGTCGTCAAGGGGGAGCTCCTCGACATGCTGGAGCGCACTGCCGGCTGGCTCCGCTGCCGTAACGGCAGCGGGGCCGACGGCTGGGTGCCCGCCGCCATTCTGACTGCGGTCTCCGCGGGCTGACGCCGTGGCTGAGACTCCCCAGCGCGTACGCGTCGTGCGCTCGCACATCAGCAGCGTTCCCGACCCCGTGCGCTTCGTCACCGGCGACGCGCTCAGCATCGGCCATCACGACCAGCAGTGGCGGTCGTACGTGTGGTGCACCGACCAATCCGGTCACGCCGGCTGGGTGCCCGACTTCTACCTCGAGATGACCGGCGCCCGTGAGGCCACAGCCCTGCGCGACTACGACGCCACCGAACTGACCGTCGGGCAGGGTGAGCCCCTCGACGTGCTCGACGAGGCCGGCGGCTGGCTGCGCTGCCGCACGAGCAGCGGGCACGAAGGCTGGGTGCCCGGCGACAACGTCGAGCCCGTTTAGGGCCTATCCCGATAGGTCTGCACGCACGGATGCGCCCGTGGACACGTCGCGGATGCGGCCCCTCCCCGGCTCCCAAGTAGCTGGGCTACGAGGGGACCGTCTCGTGACCGCCCCGCTCGGTCCACGAACGCCCCGCACGCACATCCCTACCGGGATAGGCCCTTAGGGACCGACCACAAGCTCCTTCGTGAAGCCGGCCGTCTCGCCGGTCGCGCCCTGCACCTCGAGCGTGTGCGTCCCCGCCGCCAGCGGCGCCGTCGTGAGCTTCCACTTCTCCACGGGCTCGTCGAACGCGCCATCGACGGCCACCAGCGGCAACCACTCGCCATCGTCGATACGGAACTGCAGATCGTGCGGCACGAAGATGCTGATGTCGTGGCGGAACGGGATGCCGATACTGCTGGCGCCGCGCGGCCAGGGCTGCTCCCGCACCGCACCCGTCACGGTGAAGACACCGCCCTTCGCGACGGTCGGCTGCCCCGCGTCGAACCGCGGCCTCGTGTCGATGACGTCTGGCCGGGCATCGGCGTCGCCGTCACGCAGACCCGTCTGCCCGACGCTGGACGGGCACAGGTCACCGAGCGCGAACGCATCGAGCGTGGCCTGCGACCCCCGCATGATGCAGGGCAGGTCCGTGGCGCCGCCCTTCACAGCGTTGCGATTCCGCACGCCGAGGTACCCGGAGGTGAGATCGCCGGTGCTCGGGTAGCCGGGCCGCGGCGGCGCGTACTCGTCGAGCGCCCCGAAGACGTGCCCCATCTCGTGGGCCAGCACCGCGTCGAAGTTGCGGAATCTGTAGCCGTCGTTGTCGTAGGTGAGCACCATGTACGGCCCGTAGAGGTCCGCCGTGTAGGCGATAGCCCCGTCTGGGAACATGCCGTCGGCGTCCCGCAGGCTGTCGACCACGTACAGCACGAAGGCCCAGTCGGCGCCGGCCTCGCGGCGCACCTTGTCGGCGTAGGCGCTCTCGGGGAGCGGGCTGTCGTCGATCCGGTCGTGGGCGAAGCCGAGCTTGCCCATGATCTGCCAGCGCCATCCGGCGTCGCTCAGCCGGTAGTCCTTGCTGAACTGGCTGACCGGCCGCGAGATCGGCTCGTAGCGCGTCATGACGGTGAGCGGCGCGGCGTACTGATCCGCCGCGGGGAGAAAGACCTCGAGCGAGCCATCCGGCGAACGCTCGTTCCACCACGTGAGCGCAGCCTGCACCTTGGTCAGCACGTTGGCGCGGCGATCCCCAGGGTTGCCGGGGTCGGGCCGCGACCAGTTCTCGGTGCTTGGGTCGAGGGAGCCGTCGCTCTCCACGAACACGACGGCGACGGCCACCCTGCCGGCGGCGAACGCCGCCGTCTCCTGGGCCGTGGGCAGCGCCCCAAGGGCGCCCAGCGGCAGCGCCCGAGCCGCTTCACGGGCGAGCGGTCCGCGCAGATCGTCCAGTACGGGCGGCGCGGACCGCTGCGGGATCGGCGCGGCGGCGGCAGGCGCGGCAGCGCCGGCGAGCGCCGCCGGGCCGACGACGACGCAGACGAACGCCACGAGTGCTGCGAGCGCTGGCAGGCCTCTCCTCATGCGACGATTGTCGCACGGGTCACGCGGCCGGTCGACTCGCGCCTCCACCAAGGCCCTCATCCGCCGCCACTTATACCGCAGGCGTGCAGCCGTGGGCGGGCGGCCGGCGTTTTTGCCGCACCCGGCGCCGTCTGGTACTCTCTCGGCTCCGTGTACGAGCATCCCCACACTCACAACGCCCCGCCCCGGACGTCTGATCTGCCACAGCTGCGCATCGTCGTCCTCGTCAAGCAGGTCCCGGACACCGCCAATGTGACCGGCGACGCCATGAAAGAGGACGGGACCGTCAACCGGGCGGCGCTGCCGGCCGTGTTCAATCCCGAGGACCTCAACGCGCTGGAAGAAGCGCTGCGCCTCAAGGCCCGCCACGGCGCCCGCGTGACGGTGGTCACCATGGGGCCGCCGGCCGCCGTGCAGGTGCTGCGCGAGTCGCTGTACCGCGGCGCCGACGAGGTCATCCTGCTCACCGACAAAGCGTTCGCCGGCGCCGACACCCTGGCCACGAGCTACGCGCTCTCGCTGGCGGTGCGCAAGCTGGGCGGCTGCGACCTCGTGCTCTGTGGCCGCCAGGCGATCGACGGCGACACCGCGCAGGTGGGCCCGCAGACCGCCGAGAAGCTGGGCTACCCGCAGATCACCTGCGTGAGCCGCATCGACGAGCTGGTGGCGCCGGCGGACGGCGCGCACGGCGCCATCAGCGCCACGCGCTCCATCGAGGGTGGCTTCGAGACGCTCACCTCCTCGCTCCCGTGTCTGCTCACCGTGACCGGCGAAGCCAATGAGCCGCGGCCGCCGAGCGTCAAGCTGGTGATGACGTACAAGAGCATCGACGCCGAAGCCATGCCCGAGTACGACGACAGCTACCTCGACCCCGAGAACGACGCCGCCGAGGTGTGCGTGCTCGGCCGCGACGGCAAGCCCGTGTGCCGCGCCAAGGTCGTGCAGTGGGACCATCTGGCCCTCGCCGCCGACCGCGAGGCGCTCGGCCTGCGCGGCTCGCCGACGCGCGTCAAGGAGATCGAGAGCGTCGTCCTCGCGCAGAGCGAGGCGCGCATGGTGGCGCCGGACGAAGCCGGCGTGGCGGCGCTCGTCCACGAGCTCATCGAAGAGCACATCCTTGGCTAGCGGCGGGGGCGCGAGCGCCGCGAGCGTCGCCGGCAACGACGTCTGGGTGGTCGTCGAGCAGCACGACGGCACGGCGGCCGAGGTCAGCCTCGAGCTGCTCGGTCGCGCCCACGAGCTCGCCGAAAGGCTCGGCGTCGGCGTCGGCGCCGTGCTGGCTGGGGCGGGCGAGGCCGTCAGGGCTCTGGCGCCCGCCCTCATCGCCCGCGGCGCCGACACCGTGTACCTCGCCGACCACGAAGACCTCGGCGACTACCTGGCGCTGCCGTACACGCGCCTCGTCGCCGGCCTCATCCGTCAGCATCAGCCGCAGATCGTCCTTTACGGCGCCACGACCACCGGCCGCGACCTGGCGCCGCGCGTGGCGAGCGCCCTGCGCACCGGCCTCACCGCCGACTGCACCGACCTGCGCATCGGCGACTTCTCGGCCAAGGGCGAGACGTACTCCGATCTGCTGTTCCAGATCCGCCCGGCGTTCGGCGGCAACATCATCGCCACCATCGTGAGCCCCGAGCACAGGCCGCAGATGGCCACCGTGCGCGAGGGCGTCATGGTGATGCCGGCGGCCGACGAGGACCGCACCGGCGCCGTGGTCACGGCGCCGGTGGAGCGCTCGTCGGCGCCCGTCGCCGCGGCCGACCGCATCGTGCTCACCGACGCGGACTTCGCCGTGCGCCTCGTGAGACGCGTGCAGGAGGAGAAGAGAGTCGACCTCAAGGGCGCCCAAGTGGTCGTCTCGGGCGGCGTCGGCGTGGGCTCGCGCGAGGGCTTCGCCCTGGTCGAGAAGCTGGCCCGCACGCTCGGCGGCGTCGTCGGCGCCAGCCGCGCCGCCGTTGACGCGGGCTGGGTCGGCCACGAGCACCAGGTCGGGCAGACCGGCGCCACGGTGCGCCCGAAGCTCTACATCGCCTGCGGCATCAGCGGCTCCGTGCAGCACCGCGCCGGCATGGACCAGAGCGCCCGTATCCTGGCCATCAACAGCGACCCTGGGGCGCCCATCTTCTCGGTGGCCCACTACGGCATCGCCGGCGACCTGCACAAGGTCATCCCCCTGCTGATCCAGGCCTACAGGACGAAGGCATGAGCAACTTCTTCACCGACAACCCGGACCTGCAGGCCACGCTGCGGCGCCTCGACCTGGCGCGCGTCGTGCGCCTACGCGAGGACGACTACCGGCAGGCCGGCGACTTCGCCTACGCACCGCAGGACTTCGAGGACGCGCTGGACTCGTACGAACGTGCCCTGGACATCGCCGGCGACATCGCCGGCGAGTTCGTCGCACCGCGCGCGGAGGACGTGGACCGCTTCGGCAGCGAGCTGGTGGACGGCGAGGTCCGCTACGCGCCGGGCATCGCCCAGAGCCTCGAGCGCCTCAAGCAGGCGGATCTCATGGGGATCACCCTGCCACGCAAGTACGGCGGCCTCAACTTCCCCATCTCCATCAGCGTGATGATCGTCGAGATGGTCAGCCGCGCCGACCCGGCGCTCATGAACATCTTCGGCCTGCAGGACATCGGCGAGACGGTCAACAAGTTCGCGGGCGAGGACATGAAGGCGGCGTATCTGCCGAGGTTCGCCAGCGGCGAGGTCACCGCCAGCATGGCGCTCACCGAGCCCGAAGCCGGCAGCGACCTGCAGAACGTGCAGCTCAAGGCGACGGAGCAGCCCGACGGCGCCTGGCGCCTGAGCGGCGTGAAGCGCTTCATCACCAACGGCTGCGGTGAGCTCAGCCTGGTGCTGGCGCGCTCCGAGGAGGGCACCACCGACGCTCGCGGCCTCAGCATGTTCCTCTACGAGCGCGACGAGCACATGCGCATCCGCCGCCTCGAGGACAAGCTCGGCATCCACGGTTCGCCCACCTGCGAACTGCAGTTCGACGACGCGCCGGCGCTGCTCATCGGCGAGCGCCGGCGCGGTCTCACCACCTACGTGATGAGCCTCATGAACGGCGCTCGCCTCGCCATCGCGGCGCAGGCGCAGGGCATCGCCGAGGCCGCCTACCGCGCCGCTTACAAGTACGCCCAGGAGCGCGTGCAGTTCGGCGCGCCGATCGGCGAGCTCACCGCCGTCAGGGCGATGCTCGCCGACATGAAGGTGAGCCTCGAGGCGGCGCGCGCCCTCCTGTACGAGACGGCGCTCATCGTCGACATGAAGGAAGTGCTCGAGCACCGCATCGTGCAGATCACGGCGCCGGGCGCCGACGCCGGAGGGCCTGCGGCCGCCGGCCCCGAGGGCGCCGCCGACGAGCTCAAGGCGCTGCGCGCGGAGCTCAAGAAGCACACGCGCCTGGCGGCTCTCTTCACGCCGCTGGCCAAGGCGTGCTGCACCGAGATGGCCAACACCGTGGCCTACGAGTCGCTGCAGATCCACGGCGGCTCCGGCTACATGCGCGATTTCGCTGTAGAGCGTCACAGCCGCGACGCGCGCATCACCAACATCTACGAGGGCACGACGCAGCTGCAGGTCGTGGCCGCCATCGGCGGCGTGCTCGGAGGCACTCTCGCCGCCCGGCTCGACGAGCACGACGCCGAGGACTTCGGCGCGACGCCGGAGCTTCTGGCGCGCCTGCGGCACGCCCGCGCGCGTCTGGCGGAAGCGATCGCCCGCGTGCGTGAGCTCGGCGACGTGCGCTTCCGCGACTTCCACGCCCGCCGGCTGGTGGACATGGCCACCGACGTGAGCTGCGGCTACCTGATGCTCCGCGCGGCGCAGGACGACGCGCGCAAGCTGCTGGCGGCCCGCTACTTTGTGGACGCCATGACAGCGCGCGTCGAGGGCGCCGCGCTGCAGGTGCTCGCCGGCGACCCCGCGATGCTTGACGCGCTCTCCACGCTCGGCCGCGACTAGCCGACGCGAGCCCCACCACCGGCAAGGGGCGGCCGGCGGAGCGGCCGTCGCGCCGCGGCGCCGGCGCTCCTGGGCGACAGCCTCCCCGAGCCCGCACCAGAGAGGCGCTCGGCGTAGCGGGCGGCGGCCGGGTGCAGCTTCCGATCACGATGGGCATGATACTGACATCGGCTCCCTGGATGCCGCGTCGCAGCGAAGGGCTACGGCAGGCGGGCGTGGCGCAATCCCTTGTGTGGAGGTGGGATGATGAAACAGCTCAGGTCGTTGGCGCTCCTCGTCGTGGTGGCCGCCCTCCTTGTGGCCATCCTCGCCCCGGCGGCGGTCGCGGGATCCACCGGTGTGAAGATCAAGCTCAAGGGCCCCAGCGCCGCCGACAACGGCGCCATGATCAAGCTCACCGCGACGATCCGCGACAGTCTGAAGTATGGCGGAGGCAACCGGGTCGCCATCATCATGCAGAACCAGGACGGCGACCTGAAGCGGATCGGCTCCAAGGCCGTCACGTGGTCCTTGGGCGGCTCCAAGGGCACCGTGACCTTCTGGGTCAAGGCGAAGGCCTCGGCGATGGGCATCGCCAAGTACAGGGCCGCCTGGAAGAATCCGGGCGGGACCACCCGCAGCAACGTCCTCAGGGTCGAGATCGACTGATCGGCGAGGCGCTGGTCCGCCGCGCGCGGGGCCCTGACGGGCCGCGCGTCACTCAACAGCACTACGGCGCCTGCGGCTCATACGGGCGTTGGTGAGCGGCCCGCGAGCTCGAAGAGCCCCGTCGCGGGCCGGACCGGCGCATCGTCGCGCCGCCGGCGCCGCCGCTCCCACGCCCACGATTCAAGCCGCCGGGCGGCCCTGCCGATACTCCTTGCTGCAAGCGTCGGGCAGGAGATCGCCGCGGACCTCGAAGCCGGCGCACCGGGCGCCGGGTGCTTCGTTCCGCGGAGGGAGGAGAGAAGATGAGGCAGGCAAGGGTGTGGATGGTGTTGGTGCTGGTGGCGGCGTTCGCCGTCATCATTCTCGCCCCGGCGGTGTTCGCCGGCGCGATGGCGCCGGTCGTGACGCTCAAGGGACCGTCGAGCGTGGACCTCAACGCCACCTTCGCGGTGGCCGGCGTCGTGAAGAACACCAACGGCGGCGACGGCGCCAAGTACGTGATCATCAAGAAGCGGTCCAACAACTCCTGGAAGAAGGTCGCGCAGGTCAAGGCCGACTGGCTGAACGGCGACAAGGGGCTCTTCTCGGCCACGCTCAAGGCGACGAACCCTACCATGAGCCTGATCAAGTATCGGGCGTTCTGGGAGGCCGGCGGGGTCGTGGGCCACAGCAAGACGCTGACCATCGCCGTCCAGTAGTCGGGGGGCGCGCCGAGCGGCCGTGGAGCCGCAGGATCGGCGCCGACGGCGTGCGGAGTGGCCCTGAGGGCCGGCCGGGATAAAGACGCCCGGCCGGCCCTCAGGCGTAGCTCTCGACCCTGTTCTTGCCGGCGCGCTTGGCCTTGTAGAGCGCCGCGTCGGCGGTCCCCACGAGGTCTTCCGGCGAGATCGTCCTGTGCGGGAAGACGGCCACGCCGATGCTCACCGTGAGCCGCGAGAGCCTCTTGCCGTCGCTGTCGGTGAACTGCGTCGCGCCGACCCTGCGGCGGATGCGCTCCGCCACATCCTCGGCGCCGTGCTGGTGTCCGGGAGCGGGCGGCGCGTCGGCGTCGCCCTCCTTCGCCGGCTTGCCCGCCGGGTCCATCTCCATCCACGTCTCCGGGACAGCCAGCATCGGCGTGTTGGGAAGGATGACGGCGAGCTCCTCGCCGCCGTAGCGAGCCGCGATATCGACCTTGGCGCGCAGCTCCGACCCGAGCACCCTGGCCATCTCGCGCAACACGGCGTCGCCGGCCAGGTGCCCGTGACGGTCGTTGAAGGCCTTGAAGTCGTCGAGGTCGATCATCAGCAGCGACACCGGCGTGCCATACCGCCGCGCCCGCGCGATCTCCTGCTCGAGCCGCTCGTAGAAGTAGCGGTGGTTGAACAGGCCCGTGAGGCCGTCGGTGATCGCCCGGCCCTGCTCGCGCTGGTAGAGGCGCGCGTGCTCGATGGCCACCGCCGCCTGCTCGCCGAGGGCTCGCGCCAGGGCGACCTCCTCGTCGCTCCAGTGACGCTCCACCTCCGTCTCGACGAGCACCATGATGCCGAAGGGTTGGTCACGGTAGATGAGCGGCACGTTGAGATAGGAGAGGTCGCCGTACTTGTCCATGATCGCCCGCGTCGCGCCGGCAAGCCCGGGGTCGGAGTAGAGCTGCCGGGCGACCTGCTTCGCCTCGAGGAAGGCGCGCTCCTCGGGCTCGTCGTCCAGCGAGAACGTCCTGTGCATGCTGTCGGGCTCCGGGCGCTCCGCGTGCCGTTGCCAAAAGGCGACCGGCGTCACCGTGTTCGCGGCGGCGTCGTGCTCCTGGATCTGGCACTGCTCGGCGTCGAGTGCCTGGGCGGTCGTGCGCGCCACGATGGCGAGCACCTCGTCGAGCTCGACGCTGCTGCTGATCGCGCGTGTGGATTCGAGGAGCAGGCCGAGCTGACGGTTCTGCCGCTCGGTCTGCTCGAGCAGCTGCGCGTGATGGATGGCCGCCGCCGCCTGCTCCCCCAGGGCGGCGGCCAGCATCCGCTCTTCCCGGGTGAAACGGCGTTCCGTGTCGGTCTCGATGAACACCAGCAGCCCCATCGGCTCACCCTCGTGGATGAGCGGCACGTTGAGGAACGCCTTCTCGCCGTTGTCGATCATCCACTGCCGGTTGCGCTCGTCCAGCGCGGGATCCGACACGCGCTCCTCCACGATCTCGCCACTCCGGAGGATCGCCCGGTCGGCGGGGAAGTCGGCCAGCTGGTAGGTGCGCCCCAGGTACTGTTCCCAGCCCGGCCTGGGGTCCCGCGGGTCGTAGGCGTCGATGGTGATGGAGTCGTTCGCGGGGTCGTAGGTGTCGATGGCCGCTTCGGCGGTGTCGAGCGCCTCGCGCGCGGCATGGGCGATGGTGGCGAGGAGCTCGTCGAGGCGAATCGTGGAGCTCATGGCCCGGCTGGCCACGAGCAGGGCCTGCAGGCGCCGCTTCTGTTCCGCCTCGCGGCGGAACATGCGCGCGTTGTACACCGCCACGGCCGCGGAGACCGCGAGGATCTCGAGCAGGCGCAGATCCTCTGGGCTGAAGCGGCGCGGAGCGCGTTTCTCGATCAGGGTGAGCGCGCCGATCACGTCGTCCTGGAAGACGAGCGGCACGGAGAAGACGCTGAGCTCGCCCCAGCGGCGCATGATCTCCACGTCCTCAGCGCCCAGCGTAGGATCGTCCGCCTGGTACTCGCGCACAGTGCGGTCGCGCAGGAGGAGCCCGTAGCTGGGCCGCTCCGCGACCGGGTACACCCCACCCAGCCACTCGCGATCGCGAGCTGTGAGCCGCGGCGACCACAAGGCCGTGGCGACCAGGGCCTCGCTCTCGGGCCGGTACTCGTAGATGTCGCACTCCCACACGCCGAGCGCCTCGGCGACGCGCTGTGCGACCACCGACAGCATCTCGTCCAGGTCGGGGCTGTCGGAGATGGCGAAGCTGACGCCGGACGCGACGTCCAGGACGTCAGGCTCGCGGTGAGGATCACTCATGGGGTCAGCGTACCCCCGTCGCTTCGTCTGTGCCAGCGCTTCTCATGGGAGAGGGATGCGGGCCATGGAGGGTCTCGGGTGCGCGGGCCGGTAGCGCTCGCGCACCGCGACGAGCGCGCACAGTAAGGCGGCGAGCTGGCCCTGGACCAGCGCCCGGACGGGCACAGGCTCCAAGCCTCCGGCCGAGGCAAGCTGGGGGGCGCGCTCGCGCACCTTGGCCTCGGCCTCGGCGCGCAGGGCGACCAGCGCGTCGTTCTGCTCCGGCTCGGCGGCGAGCATGTTGGCGAACTGGCCGACGCGCGTGAGCGCGTCCAGCTCGCGCAAGGAGAGCGCGTCGAAGAGCTGCGCCACCGTCGCCTCCTTCGCGAACCGCGCCTCGGTCTCGGCCTGCTTGCGCTCGGCGCGCAGGTCGTCTTTGACGCTCGAGAGGTAGGCGTGCACCGTGCGCTGCCAGGGCGTCTCGCGCGTGAGGTGCGGCGCGGCCAGCACGTAGCGCTCGTGCAGCCATGCTGCCATCTGCTGCTGCACGTCGAGGCCGCGCAGCTTGGCCGCGGCGCGGGTCAGGCCGGCCGCGCTCTTGTCGGCGATCTTCGCGCTGGTGAAATACGGCACTTCGGCGACCAGCGTGAAGCAGCCCCAGACGCTCTCGGCGTAGGCGTCGCTGGAGGTCCCGCAGGAGAGCAGGGCGGCCGGGTCGGCGCCGTACTGCTCGTAGTAGTCGTAGTCGTCGGTCAGAGAGAAGGCGCGAAAGACCCCGTCGGCGAACGTGTCCAGGTAGGGGACCTCCGGCTCGCCGCAGTGTGGCGGCAGCCCTGCCGCCGCCATGACGGCGGCGAGCTCGTCCTGCAGCACCGCGTCCTCGCCGGAGAGATAGAAGTAGGCGCCGCTGAAGTTGGCGTTGTGCAGGCCCATGTAGAGGTCGAGCGGACGCCGGTGCACGGCCTCCATGACGGCGCGCGCCTCGGGCAACGGCCGGGTGAAGCCGTAGCGCTTGTACTCCATGGGGAAGGTCCACTCGAACTGGTCGGCCGGGGGCGGCCGGTACGCGCGCAGCAGAAAGCCGGCCAGATCGTAGGGCTCCGCGAACCAGGCCTCGTTGAGACGCATCGCGTCGGGATCGCCGACCTTGACCACCGAGAAGCCGAAGCCCAGCTCCTCCGCCAGACCGTCGGCGAGCAGCGGCAGGAGGTACTCGAGCAGCAGCGCGCCGACCGGCTCCTCCGGGTGAGGCACGCCGACGAGCAGTGCCTGCAGCGGGCCGCCGGGAATCTCGAGGCAGCGGATCGGGTGGCCGGCGCGGGAGGCGCCGGCCGGCCAGACCTCGACGCCCGGGTGAGCCGCGACGAACACGTCCGTCGAGGTCTCGAGCTCGTCCAGCAGAGGATAGCGGTCGTACTCGGGTACGGCCGTGACGACCGCGTCGTGACTCGGGAACACCGCGCACCGCCCTTCTCGTAGCCCTGCCGTCAGCCTACCAGATGGGCGTCCGAGGCGCGGCGCATCTCCCGCCCACAGGCGGCGCGTCTGTGTAGAGGGCCGCCGCAGCAGAAAGCTAAAGCTTCGGCGACCCCTGCCGATACTTCTCAGCGGTACCCCCTTCAGAGGGCCGGGGCCGGCAGGAGCAGCCGGTCCCGGCCCTCCCCCTTTCCTCTGGCGACCCATCCGGGCATGTGCTACCGTTCGGCTGAGCTACCGGGAGACTCTCTTGATCTACTGCGTCGTGCCGCCCGAGCTTGGCGAAGAGGCCTACCGCCGCCTCGTCGAGCACTACGAAGACAACCCGAACGTCACGGTCATCATGGACCGCCGTCACGGCGAGCGCCGCGGCGACCGTTCGGGCGGCGGCGCCCGCAGCACGCGCGACCGCCGCCGCCGTGCCCCCGGCGCCTTCGACATCTGACCAGCCCGGCCGACCCGAGGGACCCCATGAACGAACCCCTGCCCCGCGGCGGCGAGACCCGCCTCGTGCTCACCCATCTCGTGCAGCCCGCCGACGCCGACTTCATGGGCAACACCCCCGGCGGCCCCGTGCTGCCGCACCAAGGTGGTCGCGGCCGCCATCGACCGCATTGATTTCCATCCCTCCGTGCAGGTGGGCGACCTGGTGCGGCTGCTCGCCAACGTCGACTTCGCCGGCAAGACGTCGGTGGAGGTGGGCATTCGCGTGGAGGCCGAGGACCTCACGACCGGGATGATCGCGCACGCCGACTCGGCCTACCTGGTCTTCGTCGCCCTCAGCGACAGCGGCAAGCCCATCCCGGCGCCGACGCTGCTCCCCGAGACGCCGGACCAGAAGCACTGGTACGCCGAAGCGGAGGGGCGCCGCCGCAAGCGGCTCGCCGAGCGCCAGCCGGCCGACAGCCGGCGCCGAGACGTCAGGCGCCGGCTGGCGCCGGCGCCGCTTCTTCGCGCCTGAGCAACTCTCGAAGCGCGAGATCCGCCACGTCCAGCTGCTCGGCCGTGGGCTCGCTCGTCGTGAACAGCCGCTGCACCTCGATGCCGGGGCGCCTGAGCGCCCGCGACAGCGGGTGATCCTGGTGGCGCGCCATCCACGAGAACAGCTCCATGGCCGCGCCGATGCTCACCAGTCCGGCGACCAACGTGGCTACCGGCTGGCGCTCCTTACCCACGGCCCGCAGCACGAGATTGCCGGCGACCGTGGTGACCACCAGCGGCGCGATGAGGTTGGAGCCGCAGCGTGCGTGCTCTTTGTCCGCCGTCGCTGGGTCGAGGCCGCTCTCATAGGCCGCCACGCACTTGTGCTCGGCGCCGTGGTAGCGCGCCAGGCGCGAGTCGCGCAGCAGCAGCAGGATGGGGGCCAGCGAGACGCCGACCGCAGCCAGCTCCTTGAGGAGCGGCGAGCCGCGCCGCGAGCTGCGCAAGGCGAGCGTCACGACGGCGCTCGCCGCCGTGGCCGCGAGCAGCCGCGGGTCTTCCTGCGGCAGCACGGGGCCGCCGGTGGAGCGGCGCACGGCGGGCAGCACGGCGAGGGACTCGCCGAGCCTCAGCAGACCCCGCAGCAGCGGGACGCGCTGCAAGCCTTCGCGGCCCGGGAACAGCACCTTATCGCCGGACGTCACCTTGACGCCGCCGCCGGGGCTGCGCACGGCGGCGGCCCAGAACCGCTCGCTCTGCAGAAGGACGCCGTTCCGGAGAGCCATGCCGCCGAGTTGCACCGTGCCTATCCCTTCGTGTCGATGGAGGCGGTCGCGGGGGCCGCCTCGAGCACTTTGCGGATACCTCTCACAGCCTGACGGATGCGGGCCTCGTTCTCAACCGGAGGCGGCAGCCTGCGGACCCGACCCCTCGATCGTGGGCGCCCCGCCGGCCCTGGGTAGGGCGGCGCCCGGGCGCCCGCTAGAATCGGCCGGCCCGCCCCCGATCCGGAGACCGAGTGCGCCACCTCGACCGCGACCTCAGACTGACCGTGTTCGCCGTCCTCCTGTACGCGTTGGGCGTGGGCCTCTTTCTACAGCTGCTCTGGGTGTACGCGCTGAGCCTCGGCTCGTCGCGCTTCACGCTCGGCGTGCTCAACGCGATCATGCTCACCACCCTCGCCGCCGCGAACATCCCCGGCGCCTGGGCGGCGCGGCGCTTCCGCCTCAAACCCGTGATCGTCGCCGTGTGGTGGCTGCTGGTACCGGCCGGCCTGGCCCTGTTCCTGGCCCCCAGTTGGCTCTGGCTCATCCCCGGCCTCATCATCTTCGGCCTGTCGTTCGCCAATACTCCCGCCATGAAGTCCTACATCTACCTCAAGTCCGAGCCCTCCCGCGTCGCGCGCAATCTCACGATCGTCCTCGGCGCCTACCCTGTGGGCCTCATCGTGGCGCCACTCGTGGGAGGCCAGATCGCCGCTCACCTGGGCATGCGCGTGGTCTTCCTCATCAGCACAGCCCTCTTTGTCCTCTCGGCCCTCACGATCACGTTCATCCACGACACGCACTACCACTCCGCGGAGACACCCTGGAGCCTGAGGTCGCTGAGCCGCAACCGCCGCTTTCGTCGCTACCTGGTCTTCTTCCTCGCCGGGTTCCTGGCGGTCTACGTTGGCCAGGCCTTCGTCAACCCGTATCTCTCGCAGGTGCACCACCAAGGGTACGCGGCCCTCGGCGTGTACTCGTCGCTGGCCGCTCTGGGGGCGGCCGTGCTCACGTTGGCGATGGGGCGCGCGACGGACCTCTACGGCCCGCGCGTGGGCATCGCCGGCGTGCTCGTCTTCCTGCTGGCCGGGGCGGTCCTGCTGCTCGTCGGCTGGAATCCGGTCGTCTGGGCGCTGGCGATGGTGTTCTGCGGGTCGTTCGAGGCCCTGCGCTTCGTCGCCGCCGGGATCGTCGGCGACTCCTTTCAGGGTGTGCCTCTGGCCTGGGGCTACGGCATCTTCGACGCCTTGATGGGCCTCCCCATGGCGGGGGGCGCAGTGCTCGGCGGCATCCTCTACCGCGCCGGCTACGCCCTGCCGTTCGTGCTCGTCGTCGTTGTCTCGGCCGGTCTGCTCGCCGTGCTGCTGGCCGGCGGCCGCACAGCCGCGGACGAGCGCCCCGCGCACGGTGGACGGGGCGGCCCGCACGCGAGACACTGAGTGCAGCAGCGTCCGGGCCTGACCGGACGCGTCAGAAGGAGGCCGAGATGGGGCTCTTCGACACGGTCAAGCTGAAGGCCAACGCACTGGCCGCGGACGCCGAGCGAGCCGGCAGGGTCACCGCCGCGCAGGCCCGCACCGTGGTTCTGCAGAACGACATCCGCAAGGCCGAGCGCGAGCTGGGCCACTCGGCCTTCTCGCTGATCGAGAGCGGCGCGATCGCCCATCCCGACATCGAGGCGGCAACCGCGCGCCTGCGCGAAGCCCGGCAGGCTCTGAGGGACAAGGAAGCGGAGATCGCGGGGCTGCGCCGTGGTGCGGAGGCCGGCGACGAGGTTGCGCCCGCGCCGGCCGAGACGGCGGCGGGCGGCGGAGCGGATGCCCCGCTCAGCGGATCTGAGGCGGAGGCGCCGAACGTCGCCGAGCCGGCGGTGGATGTGGCGCCGAGCGCAGCGCGGTACTGCGAGCACTGCGGCGGCATGCTCGCAGACGAAGACGCCTTCTGCCCGAGCTGTGGGCGACCGCCGGCTGTCGCCCCGACGGCCGAGGCGCCGCCGGCCGCCGAGACCGCGGCGCCGGTCGAGGCCGCCGCGAGCGCGGCGCTCAAGCCGACGGCGAAGAACAAGGCGGCGACCACGAAGCCGAAGGCGAAGAACAAGGCGGCGACCACGAAGCCGGCGGCGAAGAAGCCGCCGGCCGCCGGCGCCTGAGAGAGTCATCCGTTGCGCCGGCCCCTGCCGGCCGGCGCCGCCAACGTCAACGCGCCGCTCCTCGTCGCCCGTCCGGGCCGTCTGGTAGCCTAGGCGGGACCAAGGAGAGCACATGATCAACGAGCTCAGCGGCCTCGCGGCCGCAATGCCCCGTACACCGATCGCCGAGCTGGAGAACGGCCAGGCGGTCGACACCTACTTCACCTGCACCGAGAAGACCACGGCCACCGACCGCAACGGCAAGACCTACCTGCGTCTCAAGCTGCGCGACGCGAGCGCAGAGGTATCGTGCATCCACTTCGACCCGTCAGAAGAAGCGCTGGGAGTGTCGGCCGGAGACGTGGTCGTGGCCGGCGGCGCCTACAGCGTCCACCCGCAGTACGGACCCCAGATCCAGGTGCGCCGCCTGCGGCTCGCCGAGCCCGACGAGTACGACGCCGCCGAGCTCGTGCCGGTGTCGCCGGTCGGTACCGCCGAGCTCGGCGAACGCCTGCACGCGCTCATCGACTCGGTGGGCGAGCCGCACCTGCGCGCGCTCCTGGAGCGCGCCTTCGACGGCTCGCGGGAGCCTGGGGCCACCTTCGCCGTCGCCCCGGCGGCGGTGCGCAACCACCACGCCTACCGGCACGGTCTGCTCGAGCACTCGCTGATCGTCACCGAGGCGGCCGCCGGGGTGGCGTCGCGCTTCGACTCCGTCGACCGCGAGCTCGTCGTCGCCGGAGCGCTGCTGCACGACATCGGCAAGACGCAGGCTTACACCAGCGACGGCATGGCGCCGCTCATGACCGACGTCGGCAGGCTGCACGGCGAGATCGTCATCGGCCACGACATGGTCCGCGAGCTCGTCGCCGAGGTCCCCGGCTTTCCCGCCGAGCTCGCCAAGCGCTTGCTGCACATCATCGTGTCGCACCACGGCATGCGCGAGAAGGGCAGCCCAGTGGTGCCGCAGACGCGCGAGGCCATCATCGTGCACTACTGCGACGACATGACGGCGCGCATCGGCGCCGTCGATGACGCCGAGAAGGCCACGGCCGCCGGCGAGAACTGGTCGAGCCGCATCTTCATGATCGACGCGCCGGCGTACTTCGGCCCCCGCGGGGCCGGCGACGAGTAGACCGAACGCCCGCTGGCCGGCACGACCACCGTCGTGCCGGCCATCGCGAGCGGCGCCTGCCGCCGCTCGGGGTCTTCAGCCCCAGATCTCCTGCGCCGCGGCCAGCACCTCGGCGGCGTGGCCCTTGGGCGTCACCTTGGGGTAGATCTTGCGGATCGTGCCGTCCGGATCGATGAGCCACGTGGTGCGTTTGGCCACGCCGACCATGGGCCGCGCCACGCCGAACGCATTGGCCACCTCGTGCTCGCCGACGTCGCCGATCAGCGGCATCTTCAGGTCGTACTTCTCGGCCCATTTCTGGTTGGCCTTGGCCGCGTCGATGCTGGCCCCGACCACCTGCACGTCCAGCTTGCCGAACTCGCCCAGCAGGCCGTTGAACTCAACGGCTTCTGTCGTTCAGCCACCGGTGTCGGCTTTCGGGTAGAACCACAGGACGGTGCGCCTGGCAGGCGCCCCCAGGTCAAAGGTGGCGCCGTCGTACGACGTGCCGCTGACCTGCGGTGACTTGTCTCCTATCTTGAGCACGAGTCCCTCCTCTCGTGGTGTGGCGGCCGGCGAAGCGCCGCCGCCGGGCGTTCTTCTTCCGGCTCATTGCCGCAATGGCGGCGGACGAAACGGCGGCCGGTGTAGACTGCGCTCATGACCCGCAAGCTGAAAGTGAGCATCGACTACCAGCGCTGCAGCGGCGTGGGCGCCTGCGAACAGGTGTGCCCGGAGGTCTTCTTCATGCGCGACGACGGCCTGCCGGAGGTCCTCGAGCCCGAGCCGCACGAGACGCTGTGGGCGGCCGTGGAGCGCGCCGAGGACGCCTGCCCGGACGACGCCGTGATCCTCGAGTGGCTGGACGAGTAGCTTTCCAGCCAAGGGCCTATCCCGATAGGTCTGCACGCACGGATGCGCCCGTGGACACATCGCGGATGCGGCCCCTCCCCGATCCCCACGTAGCTGGGCTACGAGGGAACCGTCTCGGAACCGCCCCGCTCGGTCCACGAACGCCCCGCACGCACATCCCTAACGGGATAGCCCCTAACCGGCGATCTCGGCGTCGTCATCGACCACAGGCGCGGCCGCCACGAAGAAGGTGAGCGGCCCATACCCCACGTTGGCCACGCGATGCCAGGCGCGCGCCGGCACCGCCAGGGCCTCGCGCTCACCCACCTTGAACTGCTCCTCGTCGACGTCGATCAGCGCTGTGCCGTCGAGCACGAGGTAGACCTCCTCCTGCTCGCGGTGCAGGTGCTTCGACATGGAGCCCTCGGCGAGCGTGAACACGTTGACGCGCAGGTTGCGCACGCCCAGCGCTTCGCTGAGACGCTGGACGCTGAGCTTCTCCGAGAGGCTCTCGGTGGGTACGGCACGCACGACTTTCATCGGGCCCTCCTCGAAGGACGACGCTGGTCGACTGTTCGCGCGGCGCGCACGCCGCGGCCGCGGAGCGCATTCAGCCCTGCTCGAGCGGCAGCACGGTGACGGGGATCGCGCAGAGAGCCTCGAAGCGGGCAGCGTCGGCGGCCGTGCCGACGGTGTCGCCGAAGTGCATGGGCGCCGCGGCGGCCGCGGAGATCATCCGGCAGGCCTCTGCCGCCTCCTCCGCCGTCATGACGAACGTGCCGCTCACCGGCAGCAACGCCACGTCGCAGCGCACGTCGCGCATCTCGGGGATCGCGTCGGTGTCGCCGGCGTGGTAGGTGCGACGGCCGTCGAGCTCCACGATGTAGCCCAGGCCGCCGGCGGCCCGCGGGTGGAACTCCTCGCCGGGCCGGCGGAACTTGTCGATGTTGTAGGCGGGGACGGCGGTCACGGTGACGCCGCCCACGGTCGCCGTCTCGCCGGCGCTGAGCGTCACCGCCGCGACGCCTTCGACCTCGGCGGTCACCGACGCCGGCCCGATGAGCGTCGTCCGCGGCGTGACCAGGCGGGCGATGTCGTCGGCGCTGAAGTGGTCGAAGTGGTCGTGCGTGACGAGGATCAGGTCGGCCGGCTGAGCGCCGGCGCCGAGCTTCCAGGGGTCGATGTAGACCGTGCTGGAACCGTCGAGGCGAAAAGAGTCGTGGCCCAGCCAGTGGATGTTCTCGAACATGGTCGCCTCCCGCGGAGTGTGCCACCAGGATGGTACCCGATACCGGGCAAACGAAGGGCCGGCCATCGGGCTCCGAGCAATGCCCCGATGACCGGCCCTGTCGGAAGCGCATTGGTCAGCCGGGTTCGGCCTCTTCGTCGATCTCGGTGATCTCGACGTTGCCCTCGGCGTCTTCGATGATCTCGGTGATCGCGACGTTGCCCTCGGCGTCTTGCACGATCTCGACCACATCGATGTTGCCCTCGGCGTCGGCGATGGCGTCGACCATCGCGGCGTTGCCCTCTTCGTCGGCGGCGAGCTCGATGACTTCGACGTCGCCCTCGTCGTCGATGATGACCTCTTCCTCGACCACGACGACCGGGGCGGCTGCGGAGGCGGGCTTCACGTTGACGGCCTGCGGGCCCTTGCGCCCCTGCTCGACCTCATACTCGACGAGCATGTCCTTGTCGATCGCGGTGACGCCGTCGGCGAGGCCGGTGACGTGCACGAAGATGTCGTTGTCGTTGTCCTGCTCGATGAAGCCGAAGGCTTTCTCCGATGAGAACCACTTCACTTTACCCTGAGGCACTTGTTTCTCCTTTATGTCTTGAAGTGCGCCCCGCCGGCGCTCGGTGGTGACGGGGCGCGCTCCTTGTGCCGCTCACGCCGGTCTCTGGGGCGCAGAGCGTACCGCTAGTGTACCCGCTTCGCGCGGGAGCGGAAAGCGAGCCGCCGTCTAACCTTGCCGCGGCGGGCGGCGCTCGCGCGCGTAGGCCGGCGCAGCGAGCTGCATCTGCACGCGGGCGCGGATGAGCGCCGGCCGGATGCCGGCCGCGGCGCTCACGTCCGCGAGGCGCTCGCCGACGCGCGCCTCGGCCGCGCCGCGCAGCGCCGCGAGACGCGGCTCGCCGGCGGCGCCGGCGTCGAGCAGGCGCGCGAACTGGCCGATGCGGCACAAGGCGAGCAGCTCGCGGTTGTACAGCGAGTCGAAGCGCTGCGCCACAGTGGCCTCGGCCGAGAAGCCGGGGGCGCTGCGCGCCTGCGCCTTCTCGGCGGGCAGATCACGCGCCGCATCGCGCAAGTAGCCCTCGACGGCGCGCCGCCAGGGCGAGGCGGCGGCGGGGCCAAGCAGGCCCGCCTCGCGAGGGAAGGGGCGGAGGGCCGCGGGGTCCGGGGCGGGCACGGCTGAATCCGGGGCGGGCACGCCGCCTTCTGCGGATGCCGACGCGCTGCTCACGCCGCGCCTAACAGCGCGTCACCGCGAAGATCGCGAGGCGCGCCATCAGGTTGGGGAGCGCGGCGCGCCGCGGCGGCTGCTTGTCCACGCCGCCGAGATAGAGCTCGTGCTCGATGCACAGGCCCTCCTCGAGGCAGAGCGCGCGAAAGTCCTTGACGGTGCAGAGGTGGATGTTGGGCGTGTCCCACCACTGGTACGGCAGGTCGCGCGACACCGGCATGCGGCCGCCGAGAAGGAGCTGCAGGCGCGGCGTCCAGTGGGCGAAGTTGGGAAAGCTGACGATCGCCTGCCGGCCGACGCGCACCATCTCGCGGACGATCATCCGCGGGCGGCGCAGCTGCTGCAGGCTCATGCTGAGGACGACGACGTCGTGCGAGCCGTCGGCGAAATCGGCGAGACCGGCGTCGAGGTCGCCGTGGAACACGGACAGCCCCTTCCGCACGCACGCCTCGACGGCCTCCTGCGAGACATCGACGCCGCTGCCGCGCACGCCCTTGTCGCGGATGAGCTGGTTGAGCAGCTCCCCGTCGCCGCAGGCGAGGTCGAGGACCGTGGAGCCGTGAGGCACGAGGTCCTCGATGAGCTTGTAGTCGAGGCGCCGCACGAGCGCGCCTCAGCTCTCCTCGGCGCGGCGCCCGCGCGAGCGCTTGATGAGCAGCACGACGATCACGGCGGCGACCGCCGCGACCGCGATCCACAAGACGGTCGACAGCATCGACGAGCCCGACTCGCCGGCCGCGGTCGTGGCGGCGACCGGGTGCACGAGCCGGTACGAGTCGGTCTGGAAGGTGTAGAACACGCCGCCGTCCCTGGCCGGCGACTTCACCCACCCGGTCCACGCGGTCGTGTTGTAGGCCTCCTGGCTGCGGCTGTAGATGAGCGGGATGAAGGGCGCCTGCTCGTAGACCATCTGCTGCATCTTCCAGATCGTCTGCTTGCGCTTCTGCGGATCCAGTTCGCGCGCCTGCTGCGCGAAGAGCGCGTCATACTCGGGGTCGCTCCACACCGACTGGTTCCACATGCCCGCCTGGTCGCTGGTGGAGATCGAGGCGAGGAAGTTGGGGTCGGCGTCGCCCACCCAGCCCCAGAGGAACATGTCGTAGTCGGGCTGCACCTTGCCGTCCACGGTGTTCCACACCTTGTCGCTCAGTGCGGCTTCGCTGACCACCTGGAACTTGATATCGAGGCCGATCTCCTTGAACCAGCCGGCGATGAACTTGCCGCTCTGCTGGCTCATGATGGACTCGTTGCGCGCCAGCAGCTCGAGCTTGAGCGGCTTGCCGTCCTTGCCCTCGCGGATGCCGTCACCGTTGGTGTCCTTGTAGCCGGCCGCATCGAGGGCGGCCTTGGCCTTCTCGAGGTCGAACGGGTAGGCCGCGGCGCCGGGGTCCCAGTGGTAGTCGAGCTCGGGATCGTACAGCCCGGCGGGGATGAAGCTGGTCGCCGGGCTCACCTGGTCGCTGTACGCCACGGCGGCGATCTTCTGCTTGTCGATGGCGTAGTTGAGCGCCTTACGAAAGGCGGGGTCGCGCAGGGCCGGATCGCCGGTCGCCGGCGCGGGGGCGCAGTTGAACGTGAGCTGGTCGAAGCCGATGGTGATGTACGAGATCGACTCCACGCCGCCACCGTTGAGACTCTCGACCTGAGCCGGGGGGATGCCCCAGGCGCCGGCCAGCGCGCCGCTCTTCATGTCCTGGGCCATGGTGTCGGCGTTCTGGTAGGTCTCGAAGATGACCTCGTCCACCTTGGGCCTGCCCGCCCAGTAGTCCGGGTTGGCCGCCAGGCGCAGGTACGAGCCCTTCTTCCACTCGACGACCTGGAACGGGCCGCTGCCGACGATCGGCGGCTTGTTGGGATAGCCGGTGGCGGCGTCCTTGGGGTCGATCTTGCTCCAGATGTGCTCGGGCAGGATAGGCGCCCACATGCCCAGCATGTTGGCCTTGGGCCGCGAGCAGGTGAACACCGCGGTCGCGTCGTCCGGAGCCTCGACCTTCTCGATGCCCTCGGTGTAGCCCATGAACGAGGCCATCTGGTTGTCGATGATGTAGTTGAAGGTGAAGGCCACGTCGCGCGCCGTAGCCGGGGCGCCGTCCTGCCACGTCATCCCGGGGCGGATCTTGAACGTCCACGTGAGGCCGTCGGCCGAGTGTGACCAGCTTTCGGCGAACTCCGGCTCGGGCAGCAGCGTCGCGGCGTCATACCCGTTGAGCAGGTCGTACTGCAGATGCCATATCTCGTAGCACGAGGCGGAGACGCCCACGAACGGGTTGAGGTTGTCGGGCTCGCGCGTCCAGCCGATGCGCAGGATGACCTTCTCCGGGCCGCCGGCGGGCGTGGGGCTCGTGGAGGCGGCCGCGGCCGCCGACAGGCCCCACGCGAGCCCGGCGGCCAGGCAGGCGCACGCCACGACGACCGCCACGCGGACGGCGCCGGTGCAATGGGTCCTGGTCTTCATGGTGGTTCCTCCCTCGTCCGTGTCAGCCGGGCAGTGCGAAGGTGCGCGCGCCGCTCGCCAGGAACGCGCCGATGATGCCCTCCATCTTCTCGCGTTCCAGAAGGAACGCGTCGTGGCCGTAGTGGCTCTCGACCTCATAGTAGCTCACGTGCTTGTGAGTGGCGCGCAGGGCGCTCACGATCTCCTTGAGCTGGTACGGCGGGTGCAGCCAGTCGCTGCTGAACCCCAGCACGAGGAAGCGCGCCGTCACGTCGCGGAAGGCCTGCACGAGGGTCCCGTGCCGACGCGTGAGGTCAAAATAGTCGAGGGCGCGGGTGATGTAGAGGTACGTGTTGGCGTCGAAGCGGTTGGTGAACGAGAGCCCCTGGTGCCGCAGATAGCTCTCGACCTCGAAATCGGGCGAGAAGGTGAACGAGTACTCGTGGATGTCACGCAGGCGGCGCCCGAACTTCTCCTGCATGGCCTCGTCGCTCAGATAGGTGATGTGGCCGATCATGCGCGCCACGCTGAGGCCCTTCGCCGGCGGCTCGCCGTCGTAGTAGTGGCCGCCGCGCCAGTCGGGGTCGGCCATGATCGCCTGACGGCCGACCTCGTTGAAGGCGATCGCCTGCGTGGGCTGGCGGGCGGCGGTGGCGAGCGGCACGCAGAGGTGCACGCGCTCGGGGTGCGACACGGCCCACTCGAGCACCTGCATGCCGCCCATCGAACCCCCGACGGCGGCGAGCAGCTTCTCGACGCCGAGGTGGTCGAGGAGCATCGCCTGGGCGTTGACCATGTCGGCGATCGTGATGATGGGGAAGTCGGCGCCGTAGGGCCGGCCCGTAGCGGGGTTCTCGGAGGCCGGCCCGGTCGACCCGCTGCAGCCGCCGATCACGTTGGAGCTGATGACGAAATACTTGTCGGTGTCGAGCCCCTTGCCGGGCCCGATCATCATGTCCCACCAGCCGGGCCGCTGGTCGTCGGCGCTGTGCAGGCCCGCGACGTGCGCGTCGCCCGAGAGCGCGTGTGTCACGATGATGGCGTTGTCCTTGCGCGCGCTGAGCTTGCCGTAGGTCTCGTAGGCGATCGTGAACGGCGCCAGCGCGCCGCCGCCCTCCAAGGCGAGCTCCTGGCCCGGCTGGTCGAAGGTCACGTGCTTCGTGCGGACGATGCCGGCCGAGCCGGCGTCGGCGCCGAGGCCCATGGCGACGTCGCCGATCTCCTTGCGCTCTGCGTGCTTCGCTGCTGTCATCACGACCCGGGTGCGTGGGCGGCGGGCGGCGCTTCCGGCCGCCCGCCGCCCATTCTACGCGTTCACCCGCGCTGGTCGAGGTTGCGGCGCCGCTGCCGGCGGCCGCCTCACGCCGCTCAGGCCTTGGCCAGCGCCTGCTCGATGTCGGCGACGATGTCTTCGGCCGACTCGATGCCGATGCTCAGGCGCACGAAGTCGTCGCTCACGCCCGTCTCGATCTGCTCCTCCGCGGTGAGCTGCGAGTGCGTCGTCGTAGCGGGATGGATGACCAGCGACTTGGCGTCGCCGATGTTGGCCACGTGCGAGAGCAGCCGCGTGCTCTCCACAAAGCGGCGGCCGGCCTCGCGGCCGCCCTCGACGCCGAAGCCGATCATCGCGCCGTACAGCCCGCGATAGTGGTACTTCTTCGCCAGGGCGTGCGTGTGGTGCGACGCCAGGCCCGGGTAGCTCACCCAGGCGACTTGCGGATGCGCTTCGAGGAACGTCGCCACGGCCAAGGCGTTCGTGCTGTGACGCTCCATGCGCAGCGGCAGCGTCTCGAGCCCCTGCAGGAAGAGGAAGGCGTTGAACGGCGACAGCGCGGCGCCGATGTCGCGCAGGAGGCTCACGCGCAGCTTGATGATGTACGTGAGCGGCCCGAGCGCCTCGTGGAACTTGAGCCCGTGGTAACTGGCGTCGGGCTCCACGAGACCGGGGAACTTGTCGTTCTGCGACCAATCGAACCGGCCCGCATCGACGACCACGCCGCCGATCGACGTGCCGTGCCCGCCGATGAACTTGGTCGCGGAGTGTACAACGATGTCGGCGCCGTGGTCGATCGGCTTGATGAGATACGGGGTCGCCATCGTGTTGTCGACGATCAGGGGGATGCCCGCCTCGTGAGCGATGGCGGCCACCGCGTCGATGTCCAGCGTGTCGAGCTTGGGGTTGCCGACGGTCTCGGCGTAGAGCAGCTTCGTGTTCGGCTTGATGGCGCGGCGAAAGCTCTCGGGGTCGAGCGGATCGACGAGGTCGATCTCGACGCCGAAGCGCGGCAGCGTGTGCACGAACAGGTTGTACGTGCCGCCGTACAGGCTGTTGGCGCTCACGATGTGGTCGCCCGCCCCGGCGATGTTGAGGATGCTGAAGGTGACGGCCGCCGAACCCGAGCTGAAGGCCAGCGCGCCGACGCCGCCTTCAAGCGCCGCGACGCGCTTCTCGAACACGTCGCTCGTCGGGTTCATCATGCGCGTGTAGATGTTACCGAACTCGCGCAGCCCGAAGAGGTCGGCGGCGTGATCGGCGCTGTCGAAGGTATACGCCGTGGTCTGGTAGATGGGCACGGCGCGCGCGTTGGTCGTGGGGTCGGGCTCCTGGCCGCCGTGCAGAGCGAGGGTCTCGAAGCCCTGGGGGATCGGCGTCGTCTCGGTGTCGCTCATGTCGTCTCGTCTCCTGTCAGATGTAGTACATCGGGGTCTCGCTGGCCCGCGCCGCCGCGTCGGCGATGGAGGCCGCCCGGAGGATGGCGCGAGTGCACTCGCGCACCTCGCGCCAGACGGGCGCGACCAGGGGCTCCGCCTGGTCGCCGCGGGGCATTCGCCCCTTGCCCCCGTGCGAGCCGTCGATGAGGTCGATCACGTCGGCGAAGCTGAGCGCGGCGGGGTCCACGGCGAGCACGTACCCGCCGCCTTTGCCCCGCTGGCTGCGCACCAGCCCGCCCTGTCGCAGGTCGTGCATGACCTGCTCGAGGAACTTGCCGGGGATGGCCGTGTACTCGCTGATCGCGCGCGCCTGCACCGGCGCGTCGCCGTCGGCGAGGGCCAGCCGCACCAGCGCCTTGATCGCGTATTCGCTCTTCGTGGAGAGGTGGATCACTTCCTGATTCCTAATTCCTACTTCTCACCAGGGTTCAGGCACTTTATGAGACGACCCGCCGGATGTCAAACGTCGCAGGCGGATGTCGAAGGTCGCGGCCCACAGCCCGGCGGCGGCGGGGCGGAGGGGGCGGGCGGCGGCGCTCCCGGCGCGAACAGGGCGGGCGGCGGGCGCCCCCTCCCGCCCGCCGTGAAGCTGCTACCATGGCGGCGTGAGCGAGCTCGACGACATCACGCGGCGCGAGGCGCGCGACGAGTTGCGGCGCGAGCTGCCCGGCCTCGAAGAGGCCGTTCCTCTCGCGCCTCTCTGCGCCTATGGCGTCGGCGGCCCGGCGGAGCTCCTCTACAGAGCCGAGACGACCGGCGCCCTGGCGCACGCCGTGCGAACGGCGCGCCAGGTCGGCGTGCTGGTCACCGTCCTCGGCCGGGCCACCAACGTGCTGATCGCCGACGCCGGCCTGGCCGGCCTCACCGTGCTGGCGCGCAACGAGGCCCACACGCTCGACGGCGAGCTCCTGATGGTCGAGGCCGGCGCGGAGCTGCCCGGCTTGGTCGCCGAGCTGGCCGGGCAGTGCCTGGCCGGCCTCGAATTCGCCGGCAACATCCCCGGTTCAGTCGGCGGCGCCGTGGTCGGCAATGCCGGCGCCTACGGGCGCTCCGTGAGTGACGTGCTCGTCAGCGTGCACCTGCTTGACGGTTCGACGGAGCACGTCAAGGAGCCGCGTGAGCTCGACTTCGGGTACCGGACGAGCCTGTTTAAGCGGCTGCCAGAGCTGACCGTCCTCTCGGCGACGTTCCGGCTGCATCGCGGGGAGCGCACGGCTCTCCTCGACGAGATCGCCCGCGACGCGGAGCTGCGCCGCGGCAAGCATCCGCTCGAACACGCCAGCTGCGGCAGCTACTTCAAGAACCCCAGCCGCGAACTCCCGGCGGCGCGCCTCATCGAGGACGCCGGCCTCAAGGGGTTCACCGCGGGCAAGGCGCGCGTCAGCGAGAAGCACGCCAACTTCCTCGTGGCGCTGCCGGGCGCCTCGGCCGCCGACATCGTCGCCCTGGCGACGGAGGTCAGGCGCCGGGTGCGCGAGCACAGCGGCCACAACTTGGCGGAAGAGGTGCGCCGCCTCGGCTTCTAGCGGCGGCGCACACGCTGCCGCGGCGCCGCGCGGCGCCCGCCGCGCTATACTTGCCGCGTCCGGCGGCGCGAACCCGCCCGCCGGAGCCGGCGTCTCTCACTGCGGAGGAAGACCATAGAGGAACTGCCGCACGGCCTTGTGGACCGCCTGCGCAGGCAGCAACCGGAGGCGCGCGCCGAGCTCTTTCGCCGCTACGCGCCGCAGGCGCGCCGCATCCTCTTCCTCCAGGGGTTCTGCGAGGAGGTCGATGACGCCGTGCAAGAAGTGTTCATCAAGGTGTATCGCGCCAAGATCCCGGCCGAGGTCACCTTCCTGGCCTGGTTCTACCGCGTCATCCTCAACACCGGTCGCGACCAGGGCCGCCGGCGCAAGACGCGCCGCGGACTCATGGACAAGCTGCACCAGATCGCCCCGGAGGTCTCCACGGACGCGCCGTCCGCACCGGCCGACCCCGCCCTGCGCCTGGCGCTGGCCGATCTGTCGCCGGAGCTCCGCGAGTGCGTCGCGCTGCGCTTCTTCGCCGACCTCCCGCTGGACGCGATCGCCGCCGCCCAGGACATACCGGTGGGGACGGTCAAATCGCGGCTGCACGGCGCCATGAAGCACCTGCGCCGCACGCTCACCGAGAGCGGTTTCGAGCACGATGGCTGACGACACCACAGACGAGATGACGGGCGCGCCCGCCTTCGACGACGACCGCCTGCAGGCGTTCGCCCTGGGGTTCGACGACGACCCGCGGCTGGTCGCCGCGGCGGCGGCCGACGAAGGCCTTCGCCGCCGCCTCGACGCCGTGCGCGCCGAGGTCGAGCAGGTGGCCGCGCAGGTGCGCGCCGCCGTGCCCAGCCCCGACGAGCGCTACACCGACCTCAGCGACCCGCGTTGGGCCGGGCTGCAGGAGCTCTTCGCGGCGCCGCCGCCGGCGAAGTCGCGTGGCCGCGCGTCGCTCTGGCTGCGCGTGCTGGCGCCGGCCGCCGTCGTCCTCGTCGCGGTCGCCGTCGGCTTGGCCGTCATCAACGGCCAGAAGAGCGGCACGGTCGCCGTCAACAGCTCGGTCCCCGCGGCCGCCAAAGCCTCGAGCGAGGCCGCGGGCCCGCTGACCGGCGCCGGCACAGACGTCATCGACCGCACCGGCGACTACGCGCAGGCCCTGAGCGAGCAGGTGGACCAGTTCGCCCTCGTGGTGCTCGCCAAGGCGAAGGCCGCCAGCGGCGCCTTTCAACGCTTCGTGGTCGTGAGGATCCTCAAGGGCCACGGCCCGGACGTGGTGCGCCTGCGCGTCGCCGACCGGCCGGCCGACACAGGCCGGCTTCAAGTGCTGTTCCTGCGTCCCCTGATGGGAGGGATCGCGGAGATCAGCCCTGAGCCGACGCCGGCGCCGGTCCCAAGCGCCGCCGACACAACGAGCACGCTCGAGGCGCTGGCCGTCGGCGTGCCGATCATGTATTCGTACCAGGGCGAGGCCGCGATGGCTCGCGAATTGCCGGCGGGCACCGATCCCGCCGCAGTGAACCTGCCATGAGCCTCCCACGCCTGCCGAAGCCGGGCTACTTCAGCGACGCCAAGCCCGCGTTTCTCGAGCTCATCGACCCGCGCGGGCTCCGCATCCTCGATCTCGGCTGCGGCGGCGGCCACAACGGCGCCCTGCTCAAGCGCGCCGGCGCCCGCGAGGTCGTCGGCGTCGAGCTTCATGCGGGCGCCGCAGCGCAGGCACGCAAGCGCCTCGACACCGTGGTGCAGGGCGACCTCGCCCACCTCGACCTCGCGCAGCTGGGCGACAGACTCTTCGACGCCATCCTCGCCAGCGACGTGCTCGAGCACCTCGCCGAGCCCGAGGCGGTGCTGGCGCGCGCCCTCACGCGCCTGCGGCCGGGCGGCGTCGTCGTGGTTTCCTTGCCCAACGTAGCTCACGTGGTGGTCATCGCCAACCTGCTCATGAAGCGCTGGCCGCGCCGGAGCTCCGGGATCTTCGACCGCACGCACCTGCGCTTCTTCGCCAGGCGCGACATGGTGCGCCTGCTCCAGGGCGCGGGGCTGCGCGTTCTGCGCGTCCAGCCGTACTACACGCGCTACGCCGCCATCCGCGCGGCCTGCTATGTGCTGTCGCTGTACGTCTTTCGCGAGTACTGGGCGCGGCAGTTCCTTCTGCTGGCCGAAAAGCCGCGCTGACTCGGGTACACTTGCCCCGTCGTTCAAGGGGGGCGCGGTGACAGGTCTGCTCGAAGGCAAGAACTTCCTCGTGACGGGCGCCGCCAACTCGCGCTCCATAGCTTGGGCGGTAGCCTTGGCCATCAAGAAGCACGGCGGGAGCGTGGCGCTCACCTATCAGGCCGAGCGCCTGAGGCGCCGCGTGCAGACGCTGGCCGACGCGCTCGGCGAAGCCCCGCTCATCGAGTGCGACGTGAGCAGCGACGAGGCCGTGCGGCGCGCCATCGACGAGCTCGCCGAGCTCATGCCCATCCTCGACGGCATGGTGCACAGTATCGCCTGGGCGCCGGCCGAAGACCTCCAGGGCAGCTTCGTGCAGACCAGCCGCGCCGGCTTCGCGCAGGCCAACGACATCAGCTCGTACTCACTGATCGCCACGGCCCGCGAGGCGCGGCGCCTCATGACGCGCGGCGGCGCCATCGTCACGATGACGTATGCCGGGTCCTGGCGCGTGGTGCCCAACTACAACGTCATGGGCCCGGCGAAGGCCTCCCTCGAGAGCGCCGTGCGCTACCTTGCGGCGGACATGGGGCCAGACGGCATCCGCGTGAACGCGGTCTCCGCCGGCCCTATCGCCACCGTAGCGGCGCGCACCATCAAGGATTTCGGCGGCATGCTCGACCTGCTCGCGAGTCACACCCCTCTGCGCCGCAACGTGACCACCGAGGAGGTTGCGGACGCCACCGTCTTCCTGCTCAGCGACCTCTCGCGGGCCATCACCGGCGAGGTCGTCCACGTGGACGCCGGCGCGCACGCCACCCTCTGAGCGATGATCGCCTACGTCGCCAGGGATCTCACCACGGGGGCTTGCCTGAAGGCCCACGAAGAGGTACGGCTCCCCTCATACTCGACGATCAAGGTGCTGCTGGCCGCGGCCTTCTGGAGGGCCGTGGAGCGCGGCGAGCTCAGCGCGACGAAGCGGTACGTCTTTCAGCCGGGGAGCAGCGTCGGCGGCGGCGGCGCGCTGCGCGGCTTTCGCCACGCCGCCGAGCTGGCTCTCGCCGACTACGCCCACCTCATGCTGGCGGTCAGCGACAACGACGCCACCAACATCATCGCGAGCTTCGTGGGCTTCGAGAGGGTGAACGAGCTGGCCGTCGAGCTGGGGCTCCGCCAGACGGCCATGCACCGCCTGATGATGGACGCCGAGGCGGTCGCCGCGGGCCGCGAGAACCACACCAGCGCCGCCGACCTCGCGGCGCTGCTCGAGGAGCTCGCCACGGGAACGACGCTGGGGCCAGCCGTGGCCGGCCCCGTCTGGGCGTCGCTCGAGCGGCAGGAGCACCTCGACGGCATCGCCCGCTACCTGCCGGCGAGCGCGAGCTACGCGGGCAAGTGCGGCGACGACTCGCCGGCGGGCCGGTACACGCACGACTGCGCGCTGATCGGCGAGGGCGAGCGCCGGGTGGTCATGGCGATCATGACCGACGGCGCCGGCGGCTTCGAGGCGGTGTCGCGCACGGGCGCCGCCTTGTATGAGGCGCTCCGGCAGGGCTGAGTGCAGGCTGCGGCGCGCCTGCGGAGCCGCCCGGCCGCGACCCGCGGCTCCGCTGGGCGTTGCTCTACGCTGCCGGCCGCACCCCCAGGCCCGGCTCATCCGAGGCCGTGAGCAGGTCGCCCTCCACGGCGATTCCGGTGAACGGGTCGTCTGCGAGAAGCAGCGCGCCGTCGAGGTCCACGTGGTCGGCGAGACCGGCGAGCTGTAGCCCGGCGGCGATGCCGAGGCTCGACTCGACCATGCACCCGAGGAGCACGCGCAGGCCGCGGCTCGTGCAGGCGGAGACGAGGGCGAACGCGCCGGCCATGCCGCCTGCCTTGGAAAGCTTGACCACGACGCCGTCGTAAATCCGGGCCACGGCGTCCAGATCACCGATGGTGAGCACCGCCTCGTCGGCGAAGAGCGGCACGGACGTGCGCTCGCTGAGCCAGGCGGCGCCGTCGGTGTCGGCGGCCGGCAGCGGCTGCTCGACGAGCTCGGCGCCGAGCTCGGCAAGAACCGCGAGAGACGCTGCCGCACGCTCGCGGCTCCAGCCCTCGTTGGCGTCGTAGCGAAAGGTCGTCTCGGGCAGCTCACGGGCGAGCGCCACGGCGAGATCGAGATCGCCGTCGAAGCCGAGCTTCACTTTGAGCGTCCCGAACGCGGCGGCGCGCGCCTGCGCCAGCATCTGCTCAGGCGCGCCGATGGCGATCGTGTACGAGGTGCGCACCGACGGGCGCTTCAGGCCAAGCAGGCGCCACACCGGCTCGCCGGCCTGCTTGCCGGCGAGGTCCCAGGCGGCGGCGCTCAGGCCGGCCCGCAGGGCCGGCCACGCCGGCGCCGCCGCGCCCTCGCCCGCGGCCAGGCGCTCGCACAGCGCCTCCACGGCGGCCGGCCCCTCCAGATCGGCGATATCCGGGGCAAGGCCGGCGAGCACTGCCATGCCCTCCGTGCGCGACTCGCCGTAGCGGCGGTTGGGCGCGGCCTCGCCGCGGCCCACGTGCTCGCCGGCGCGCAGCTCGACCACGTAGTTGCCGAACTCGGAGTGCGTCCAGCGCGAGATGGCGAACGGCGCCGCAGTGCGCAGATCGAGCTCCCTGGCAGAGACGTGCGCCATCTTCATCCCTCTCTCGCGCCGACGCAGAAGACGCCCTCCGCGGGGGCAAAGGCGTCGTGGCCCGCGGCGTTGGTGGGCGTGACGTACCAGTAGTACGAGTGCCCGGGGCGCAGCGCCGCGGCCGGCACGGCGCAGCGGCAGGCGGCCGCGTCCGCTCCATTCTGCTCGCCGGCGAACACGCGCTCCGTGCCCGGCGCGAGGCAGCCGACGTCCGCGAACACGGCCACGACCGCTTTCACCTGGTTACGCGTGGGCGCCGCGATCTCCCAGGTGAGCTCCACGGGGGCGCCCGGCGGGACGCTCGCGCCGGCATCGGGGCGCAGCGCCCGCGGACGCACGGGGTTGTACGCGAGCAGCGCATCGTCCGCCGCCGGCCGGTAGAGGAACGGCGCCACGGCGCTGCCCGAGAAACCGCCGCCGCCGCGCGCATACACGACGACGGCGTAGCGGCTGCCCGGCCGGAGCGATACCTCGGGCGCCTCGAAGCTCGTGAGCGGCTCGTCGCGGTCGTGACGCTCCAGCCGCTGCCGCCACAGGTCCCAGGTCTCCTCCCAGACCTCGATGCGGCAGCCGCTCACGACGGCGGCGTCCGCATACCGCCACGAGACGGTGAGCGGCCCGTGCGTGACGCCCCAGCCGGGGGCCGCGACGATCTCCGGCGCCGGGGGCCGTGGCTGGACCGCCGCGCGGTCGCCGCGCTCCATCACCGCCTCGTACAGGTCGTCCGGCACGGGCGCGCCGTCGGGCACGTAGTAGTCGAGGCGGCGCGTGGCCAGGTTGTCGTAGACCTCGCGGCCGCGCGCGTCGCGCGGGAGGCGCCTGCGGCAGTAGAACGGGAGGCCGTCGAGGCCGGCGGCGCGGCGCAGCGCGGCGAGGTCGCGCTCTTCCGCCGCGCCGCCGGCCACGAGCCGCGCGTGCAGGCCCTCGTGGTAGTAGCGCATGCCGCCATGCCACAAGCGCAGGTACGCGCCGCCGTCGTCACGCAGGCGGTCGGTCGTCTCGGTGGCGCGCGCGTACCTCGTGAAGACCTCGCGCTCGGCGAGCAAGCCGCCGCGCTCATCGAAGACGGGGATCGAGCCCCGCGGCGAGGAGTCATAGACAAGATCGCGCCCGCCGACGCGCCCGCAGTAGAAGACCACGTGGTACTTGGGATCGGGCTGCGGGTGTGTCGCGAGCAGGTCGCCGGGCACGAGCTCGTCGCGGCGCCCGATCTCCTGCCACTTGCCCGCCGTGGTCTCGTCCACCGCCTCCAGGTTCATCTCGAAGCCGTCGTCGAGCCAGTCGAAGACCCGCCGCACGAGGCCCCAGCAGTCGAAATGGTCGTCGAAGTTGTACGGCCGCGCCTGCGGGCCGAACAGCTCGAGTGCCTGCAGGACGCGCATCGCGGGGAGTGGGTCAGACCTCATTGCCCATGCTTACCAGCCGCGGCCTCCGGAGTCAAAGCGACCTGCAAGTCTCGCCAACTCGCGGCGCGACAGGTAGACTTGCCGGCGTATGGGGGTTGACGCACACACGCTTCTCCGCCTGACCGACCTCACTGTCGACTTCTCGTCGCACGAGGGCATCGTACACGCCGTCGATAGGGTGAGCTTCTCGGTCGCGCCCGGCGAGCTCGTGGGCCTCGTCGGAGAGTCGGGCTGCGGCAAGACCGTGACCGCGAACGCCATCCTCGGTCTCACACGCATGGTGAGCAACGCGACCATCAGCGGCGCCATCGAGTTCCTCGGCCGCGACCTCGTGGCGATGCCCGAAAGAGAAGTCCGCGACATCCGCGGCAAGGACATCTCGATGATCTTCCAGGACCCGGTCACCAGCCTCAACCCGGTGCTCAGCATCGAGCGGCTCATGACCGAGGGCCTCGAGGTCCACCTCGACATGTCTCACGGCGACGCCGTCAAGCGCTCCATCGAGCTCCTTCAACTGGTCGGCATCCCCAAGGCGGCCGGGCGTATCAAGGACTACCCCCACCAGTTCTCCGGGGGCATGCGCCAGCGCGTGATGATCGCCATCGCCCTCAGCTGCAACCCCAAGCTGCTGCTCGCCGACGAGCCCACCACGGCCCTCGACGTCACCATCCAGGCGCAGATCCTGCGCCTCATGAAGCAGCTCAGCCGCGAGTACCACGCCGCCGTGATCGTCATCACCCACGACCTCGGCGTGGTGGCCGGCATGTGCGAGCGCATCCTCGTCATGTACGCGGGGCGCATCGCCGAGAGCGGCTCGGCCAAGGCCCTCTTCGGCCACCCCCACCACCCCTACACCGTGGGCCTGCTGCGCAGCGTGCCGCGCCTCAACGAGCCGCGCAGGGACAGCCTGCAGACGATCGCCGGGCTGCCCCCCGACCTCGCTCACCTGCCCCCCGGTTGCAGCTTCGCGCCGCGCTGCTGGCTGGCCACCGAGGAGTGCTGGCAGCAGGCGCCGGAGCTGCTTCCCACCGACGCCGGCCGCCTCTCGGCCTGCTTCCACGCGGGCCAGCTCATCGCCGGCGCGGAGATGCCCGCGTGAGCGTCGTCCCCGTGAATGCGAGGTCGGCCGCCGGCAACGGCCAAGAGACCCTGGTCACGATCGAGGACCTCAGGGTCCACTTCCCCATCACCAGCGGCATCGTCTTCCGCCACAAGGTGGGCGCCGTGTACGCGGTCGACGGCATCGACCTCGCGATCCGCCGCGGCGAGACGCTCGGCCTGGTCGGCGAGAGCGGTTGCGGCAAGAGCACCACCGGCCGCGCCATCCTGCAGCTCATCCGGCCGACCAGCGGCCGCGTGCTCTACGAGGGCGGCGACCTGGCGCACCTCAAGGGCGGCGCCCTGCGCCGTCAGCGCCGCCGCATGCAGATGATCTTCCAGGACCCCTACGCCAGCCTCAACAGCCGCATGACCGTCGGCGACATCGTCAGCGAGCCCCTGCTCGTGCACAAGCTCGCCGACCGCGCCGGCCGCAAGGTCCGGGTGCGTGAGCTCCTCGAGACGGTGGGCCTCAACCCCAACACCCTCAACCGCTACCCGCACGAGTTCAGCGGCGGGCAACGCCAGCGTATCGGCATCGCCCGGGCGCTCGCCGTGGAGCCCAACTTCATCGTCTGCGACGAGCCCATCAGCGCCCTCGACGTCAGTATCAGGGCGCAGATCATCAACCTCCTGCAGCAGCTGCAGCGCGAGCTCGGGCTCACCTACCTGTTCATCGCCCACGATCTCAGCGTGGTGCGCCACATCAGCGACCGCGTGGCGGTCATGTATCTGGGGCGCATCGTCGAGCTCGCCGAGAACGCGGTGCTCTACGAGCAGCCCGTGCACCCCTACACGCAGGCCCTGCTCAGCGCCGTGCCGATCCCCGACCCTGTGGCCGAGGAGCGGCGTCGCCCGGTGGTGCTCAGCGGCGACGTGCCCTCCCCGGTGGAGCCGCCCAGCGGCTGCCACTTCCACACGCGCTGCCCGGCGGCCCGTGAGGGCCTCTGCGACGTCGAGAGCCCGAAGCTCAAGGAAGTACGGCCCGGGCATTGGGCGGCCTGCCACCTGATCACGGCGGACGACTACCCGCACATCCGCGCCGGCGAGGACGACCTCGCAGTTGTCGCGGAGGACGGCGGCCGGGTGGCCGCCGAGGGAGGTGAGACGGCGTGAGCGACGAGAACCGTCTCGAGCCCGAGGTCGAGATCGACTTGGGCCTGAGCTCACCGGCGGGCGCTTCCGAAGTCGCCACGGGCGTCGGCGCCACCGGCATGTGGGCATCCGACGCCATGCTCATCGAGAGCAGCTCGCTGTGGGGCGAGATCTGGCGGCGCTTCCGCCGCGACAAGTTCGCCATGATCGGCCTCGTGGTCATCGCCTTGCTGGTGGCGATCGCCATCCTCGCACCGTGGATCGCCCCCCACGACCCGACCAAGCAGTACGACGAGGGGCTCACCATGCAGGGCATGCCGGTCGGCCCCTCCTCGCAGTTCTGGCTGGGCACCGACACCCTCGGCCGCGACCTTCTCAGCCGCCTCATGTACGGCGCCCGCGTGTCGCTCGTGGTCGGCGTCTGCGCCAACGGCTTCGCCCTCATCCTCGGCGTGATCTTCGGGCTCACCGCCGGCTACTTCCGCGGCGGTACAGAGACGGTGCTCATGCGCATGACCGACGTGATGATGGCCTTCCCCATCTACCTGCTCGCGGTCGCCCTGGTGAGCGTCCTCGAACCGAGCCTGGGGATCCTGATCCTGGTCATCGGCATCGTCTACTGGACGCCGATGACGCGCGTCATCCACGGCGAGGTGCTGAGCATCCGCGAGAAGGAGTTCGTCGATGCGGCGCGCCTCATCGGCTGCACCAACCGCCGCATCCTCTTCCGCCACATCCTGCCGCACCTCGTGGCGCCGATCATCGTCTACACCAGCCTCGGCATCGCCACCACCATCCTCTTCGAAGCGACGCTCAGCTACATCGGCCTCGGCGTGCAGCCCCCGACGCCATCGTGGGGTCAGATGATCAGCGAAGGCCAGGCGTACTACCTCTCGGCGCCGCACCTCGTGATCTACCCCGGCCTCTGCATCATGGTCACGGTGCTGGCCTTCAACCTCGTCGGCGACGGGCTGCGGGACGCGTTCGACCCGCACCAGCGGCGCCGCTGAGACACCGGCAACCACAGGAGGCGCCCATGTCGCCACGCAAGACGCTCAAGAGCAAGGCTCTCGTCCCGGCCTTGGCCCTCGGCCTGCTTATCACTCTGAGCCTCGCCGCCTGCGGCGGCTCGTCCGGAGGCGGCTCGTCGGGGAGCCAGAGCCCGTCGTCTTCCGGCACGCCCGTGCAGGGAGGCACGATGTCGCTGGCGTATCTCACCGAGCCTTCGAGCCTCGACCCGGCGGTGGCCTGGAACATCATCGACTGGCAGATCGAGCACGCCATCTACCAGGGCATGCTGCAGTACGCTGCCAAGCCGGGTGACGCCGGCAGCGCGCTCATCCCCTGCCTCGCCACCGAGGCGCCGTCCGTGGCGAACGGCGGCATCTCCGCCGACGGCAAGGTGTACACGTTCCACCTGCGCAAGGGCGTCACGTTCCAGCCGCCGGTGAACCGCGAAGTGACCGCCCAGGACTTCAAGTACAGCTTCGAACGCATGATGAGCTCGCCGCGCGCCCCGGCCACGTCGTTCTACATGGGCGTCGTCGGCGCCGACAAGTTCATGAGCAGGAAGACCGCGGAGATCAGCGGCTTCAAGGCGGTCGATGACTACACCGTCGAGGTCACGCTGAAGTCGCCGGACCTCTCGTTCCTCAACGCGTTCACGATGGAGTTCTGCGACGTCGTGCCCAAGGAGTGGGTCGACAAGTGGGGCAAGCAGTTCAACCGCCACCCGCTGGGCACCGGCCCCTTCATCTTCGAGAAGTGGTCGCCGGGCCGCGAGATCGTGCTCACCCGTAACCCCTCCTACTGGGAGCCGGGCAAGCCCTATCTCGACAAGATCGACTACCAGCTCTCGTTCTCGCCATCGACCGCCCTGCTCAAGCTGCAGAGCGGCGAGATCGACGCCCTCGGCGACGGCGTGCCGCCGGCCGACATCCCGCGCGTGATGGCCGACCCGCAGTGGAAGGCGCTCATTTACTCCCAGCCGCTGGTCGCCATCAGCTACATGTTCATGAACGTGCAGATGAAGCCGTTCGACGACGTCAAGGTGCGCCAGGCGCTCAGCTGGGCCATCGACCGCGACAAGCTCGTGAAGCTGCAGGCCGGCCAGGCCATGTCGCTGTGGCAGTTCTACCCCAAGGGCATGCCCGGCCACGAAGAGGGCAAGGTCTACTACGGCTACGACCCCGCCAAGGCCGAACAACTGCTCGCCGAGGCCGGCTATCCGGACGGGTTCAAGACGATGCTCTACACCGACAACGTCGACCCGAACCCAAAGCTCTGGCAGTCGGTGCAGGCCGACCTCGCCGCCGTGGGCGTCACGGCCAGCCTCAAGACGATGAGCAACAACACCTACTACAACCAACAGAGCACGCCCAAAACGCTCACCGCAGGCAGTTTCGGCTGGTGGATGGACTTCCCCGATCCGAGCGACTGGATCGCGCCGCTGTTCAGCAAGGCGAGCGCCGTGCCCGGCGGCATGAACTCGAGCTTCTGGTGGAGCCCCGAGCTCGAGACCATGTTCACCGAAGCGCAGGCGATGACCGACCCGGCGGCGCGCATCCTCAAGTTCTCCGAGATGCAGCAGCTGATCAGCGAGCAGGCGCCGTACGTGCCGTGCTACCAGCCCATCCAGACGACGATGTGCTCCAGGAACACCGGGGGGTTCTTTCTGCACCCGGTGTACCAGATCGACCCGACGCAGTACTGGAAGAAGTAGGGGGACGGCGGCGGGCGGCCGCACGGCCGCCCGCCGCCCCACATGACCCTGCCGTGGGGGCAGGAAAGGAGAAGGGGACATGAAGGTACGCAGATCCGCAGTGGGGGTGCTGGCGCTGGTGATGCTGGCAGCCCTCGTCCTGGGCCTCGCCGCCTGCGGCGGCTCGGACACAGACAAGACCGCCTCGACAGGGGGCAGCGACGCCAACGCGGCGCCGGTGATGGGCGGCACGCTCAACGTCACCTATCAGGGCGAGCCCACCGAGCTCGACCCCGCGATCGCCTGGGAGGTCACCTCCTGGGGCATCGAGCGCCTCACCTACGAAACCTTCCTCAGCTACGCCGGCGAGCCCGGCGAGCCCGGCACCGAGCTCATCCCGTGCTTGGCCACTGAGGTACCGAGCGCCGCGAACGGCGGCATCTCGGCGGACGGCAAGGTCTACACCTTCAAGCTGCGCCAAGGCGTCAAGTTCGCGCCGCCGGTGGACCGCGTGGTCACGGCTCAGGACTTCAAGTACAGCTTTGAGCGCATGATGGTCGAGCCGCTGGCCCCGGCGACGTTCTTCTACACCGGAGTAGTCGGCGCCCAGGACTTCATCGACGGCAAGGCCAAGGAGATCACCGGCTACAAGGTCGTCGATGACGCCACCGTCGAGATCACGCTGGAGAACCCGGATGGCTCGTTCCTGATGGCCATGACCATGCCGTTCACCTCCGTGCTGCCCAAGGAGTGGGTCGGCGAGGTCGGTAAAGACATCAAGCGCAAGCCGCTCGGCACCGGCCCGTTCGTGATCGACAGCTGGACGCCCGGCCAGAAGATCGTCGCCACAAAGAACCCCAACTACTGGGACACCGGCAAGCCCTACCTCGATCGTATCGATTTCGACCTGACCACGAACCCCAGCACCGCCCTGCTGCGCCTCGAGCGCGGTGAGGTCGATGTGCTCGGCGACGGCATCCCCTCCGCCGACTACATGCGCACCAAGCAGGATCCCACGTGGGGCAAGTACGTGTACGACGCCTCCGAGATCGCCACCTACTACGTCTTCATGAACGTCAACGAGAAGCCGTTCACGGACGTCAAGGTGCGGCAAGCGGTCAACTACGCCATCGACACCGCCCGCCTCCAGAAGTTGCTCGCCGGACAGGCGAAGGCCCTCAACCAGGTCTATCCGGAGGGCATGCCCGGCAATCAGCCCGACCAGCAGTTCTACACCTATGACCCCGAGAAGGCGAAGCAGCTCCTCACCGAGGCCGGGCTCCCGGACGGCTTCAAAGTGACCTTCGTCGGCCACAATGTGGAGCCGTTCCCCAAGCTGGCGCAGGCGGTGCAGAACGACCTCGCGGCGGTCGGCATCGAGGCCAGCATCAAGCTCATGGACAAGGCCACATACTGGGACTTCATCAGCCTGCCGCAGTCGCACGCCGCCATCGGCCTCACCGACTGGTACCAGGACTTCCCCGACCCGAGCGACTTCATCGGCCCGCTGTACACGCACCCCATCGAGGGTGGAGCCAACGCGAACTTCTACCAGAACGCCGAGGTCGACAAGCTGTACGAGCAGTCCAACAGCGAGCTTGATCCCGTCAAGCGCATCGACATGTTCGTGCAGATGCAGGACCTCATCATGGCCGACGCCCCGTCCGCCATCCTGTACCAGCCCGTGTGGAACGGGATGTTCGGCAAGAACGTCGGCGGCTACTACTACCACCCCGTCTGGAGCCTGCAGTTCCAGTGGATGTGGAAGCTGGACGGCAAGTGACCCGATGACGACGGCACGGCGCAAGGCGAGCAGGAGAGACGGTGGGTAAGTACGTCGTCCGCAGACTGCTGTGGATGGTGGTGGTGCTCTTCTTCGTGAGCATCATCACCTTCCTGCTCGCCTTCGCCGTGCCCGGCGACCCCGCCAAGAGCATCGCCGGCACGCACGCGACGCCGGAGGTGCTGGAGCGCATCCGCACGTCGCTGGGCCTCGACCAGCCCATCTACGTGCAGTACGGCAAGTACCTGTGGGCGCTGGTGCGCCACGGCAGCATGGGCTACAGCTACGAGACCCAGCTGCCGGTGACCACGGCCATCCTGCAGCGCTTCCCCGCGACCGTCATGGTGGCCGTCTTCGGGATCTTCTTCGAGCTGCTCATCGGCATCCCCATAGGCATGACGAGCGCCCTGCGCCAGTACAGCATCCGCGACCGCACGTTCACGGTGCTCAGCCTCGTGTTTCTGAGCATCCCGGGCTTCGTCCTCGGCATGATGCTGATGTACCTGCTCGCTTACAAGGTGCAGGTCTTCCCGCTGGGCGGGTACGAGGGCTGGGCGCATCCGATCTACGGCATCCTGCCCGGCCTCGCTGTCGGACTCGGCGGCGCCGCCTGGTACTCGCGCCTGCTGCGCAGCAGCATGCTCGACATCCTCGGCGCCGACTACGTCAAGGCGGCGCGCGCCAAGGGCCTCCCCGAGCGCACCGTGGTGTGGCGCCACATCATGCGCAACGCCTGGAGCCCCATCGTCACCTTGCTGGGCATGGACGTGGGCTGGTTCCTCGGCGGCGTGCTGGTGATCGAGGTGGTGTTCGGCATCCCCGGCATCGGCTGGCAGGCGTGGAACGCCATCCAGACGCAGGACCTGCCGCTCATCATGGGGACGGTGCTGTTCGCGGCCATGCTCGTGACCATCAGCAACTTCGTCGTCGACCTTGCCTACACATGGCTCGACCCGCGGGTGAAGTACAACTGATCTCTCGCCGCCCGGCGGAAGAACGACTCCCACCTGGCGGCGTCCTCACTCCAAAGACGAGCCTCTGAGCAAGTCCGAGTCGAGCAGGCCCGGGAGCGAGCGCTGGAGCATGAATTCCAGCACGGCGTAAGGCCGCCGCGTGTCGAACCCCTCGTCGATGGCCTCCTGGATGGCCAGTCCATCCACCACCGCGGTCATGAGCTCGGCAAGACCGAGCAGGGCGGGCTGCTCGGACGGCGGCGCCTGGTCCTTCGCCCTCAACCAGTCGAGCTTGATCTGGCGATACCAGTCGTACGCTCGCGCCATGCGGCTCCGCAGCCCTTCGTTGCGCAGGGCGTAGGGAAGGACGTCGAAGAAGACGCGGAACGACCGCGAAGAGCTGATCGTGCGCAGACCATCCACGAACCTGGGCAGCCGGTCATCGTTCGTGACCGTGCACATGGCGGCGGCGGCGTCCTGCTGGTCGTCGCGAAAGACCGAATCGATCATCGCCTTGACGAGGCCTGCTTTGTTCCCGAAGTAGTACTGCACCATCGCGGAGTTCTCGCCGGATTCCTGAGCGATCGCGCGCAGCGTCAGGCCGGCGAAGCCCTTGGCGACGAGCACGCGCTGCGCGGCCGCGAGGATCTTGACGGCAGGGGCCGGCAGGTCCTGCCTGGGGTCGCGGCTGAGCAGGGCGGTGACGGCGCGGCCCTCCAGGGTCGGCCCCGACACGACGACGGACGATCCGGCGCTCACGTCACCCTCGATGGGACTCAGGGACAAGCTGTTGACCTCCTCCCCGCGACACGACCCATTGCACAGCGTGCGTCTCTGCCGAGGAGTTGAGTTTAACCATGCGACTGATTAGACTCCTTCGGGCCGAGCCAAGCAACCCCGACAGAGCGACGAGAGGAACGAAATGGCGCAGGTCGTGACTGAAGTGAAGAAGCTCAAGTTCTGCATCGACAACGAGTGGCGCGAGTCCGCCTCCGGCAAGTACATGCCGGTCACCGACTCATCCACCGGCGAGGTGTTCGCCGAGACGCCGTGCTGCACCGCCGACGAGGTCGAAGAGGCGATCCAGTCCGCCCAGAAGGCGTTTGAGACCTGGTCCACCACGCCGATCCAGAAGCGCACCCAGGTGCTCTACCGCTGGAAGGCCCTGCTCGAGCAGCACGCCGAAGAGGTCACCGTCCTCTGCGCGCGTGAGCTCGGCAAGAACCTCGACGAGGCGCGCGGTGAGGTCGTCAAGATCATCGAGGGTTGTGAGGTCGGCGTCTCCGCCCCGATGACCATGAAGGGCGAGTCGCTCATGAACGTGTCCAGGGGGCACGACACCGTGAGCTACCGCGAGCCGATCGGCGTCTTCGCCGGCATCGCCCCGTTCAACTTCCCGGGCATGATCCCCTTCGGCTGGATGCTGCCGCTCTGCATCGTCACCGGCAACACCTTCGTGCTCAAGCTGGCGAGCATGGTGCCGACCACCGGCATGCGCCTCCTGGAACTACTCATCGAGGCCGGCCTGCCGAAAGGCGTCGTCAACCTCGTGACCTGCAGCCGCACTGAAGCCGAGATCATGATGACCCACCCGCTGGTGCGCGGCGTGAGCTTCGTGGGCTCGACCAAAGTCGGCCTCCGTGTCTACTCGCTGGCCGCCGCCCACGGCAAACGCGTCCAGGCCCAGACGGAGGCCAAGAACCACGGCCTCGTGCTGGCCGACGCCTCGCTCGAGCGCGCCGCCGCCGGCATCATCAACTCTACCTTCGGCTGCGCCGGCATGCGCTGCATGGCGCTGCCCGTGATCGTCGTCGAGAGCTCGATCGCCGACGAGTTCATCGGCTACATGGTCGAGTTCGCGAAGCAACGCGTCGTCGGCTGCTCCTACGACCCCAAGACCGAGCTCGGGCCGGTCGTCTCGGCCGAGCACCAGGCCTCCGTCAAGGAGTGGATCGGCAAGGGCGTCGCCGAAGGCGCCGACCTGATCCTCGACGGGCGCGACTGCGTCGTGCCGGGCTTCGAGAACGGCTTTTTCGTCGGCCCGACGATCTTCGACAACGTGACCGAAGACATGGAGATCGGCCGCGAGGAGATCTTCGGCCCGGTGCTCGCCATCAAGCGCGTCGAAGACTTCGAAGAGGGCATCACGATCATGAACAACAGCCGTTTCGCCAACGGCTCCTGCATCTTCACCGAGAGCGGCTACTACGCGCGTGAGTTCGCCAAGCGCACCCACGCCGGCATGGTCGGCATCAACGTCGGCATCCCGGTGCCGGTGAGCTTCTTCCCGTTCGCCGGCCACAAGCAGTCGTTCTTCGGCGAGAGCCACGTGTTCGGCCTCGACGGCATCCACTTCTTCACCGAGAGCAAGTGCGTCACCTCGCGCTGGTTCACGGAGGCTGAGAAGAAGGAGAAGAAGGTCGGCACCTGGGAGGGCACCGTCAACAAGCAGTGGTAGCAGCCCGTCCGCGCCGAAGCGTTGCGGAGCCCTGCGCGATGGGCTCCGGGCGCCTCGGCGAGTAGACGCGCACCAGGAAAGCGACGAAGGGCGGGGAGCCGTTCGGCTCCCCGCCCTTCGTCGCTTTCCGACCTGACCCCACGAACTGGTCAGCGCGGGTCTTTGCGGCGCGCCGGCGGTATTGTCCCTACGTCGTCATGACCGGCGGCTCGGAGGGCCCCACGCCGGTCTTGCGCGCGACGCGCGTGCCCGGCATGCGCTCACCCAGCGCCGCCAGCATGGCGGCGTCGTCCGCGAAGAGCTCGACGCCGGCCGGCTCGAGCCGGCCGGTCAAGCCGGTGAAGTCCTCGTCGAGCACGCCGCGGACCGCCCAGACCGGCGTGCCGGCCGCGGCGGCCTCGAGCACCGCCTCGATGTTGCGCGCGTTGCCGTGGCTCACAGGCACCGCCGCGAGCATCACCAGGTCGGCGGTGCGCATCAGCGCGATGTTCTCGGCGTGCGCCTCGTCGCCGACCGGCGAGAACGGCGCCTCCACGGCCATCGAGAGGCCGAGCTCCGAGCCCGTCTCTTCGTCGGTGTCGAGGGCGTTGAGCACGCCGGCGGACACGTCGTACCCGGCGTCCCCGAGCTCGCGCATGAGCCCCGCGCCCGTGCCGCCGCCGCACACCAGGTGTACGCGCCCGAGCCGCTCGCCGCGCAGCCGCGGCGAGAAGGTGAGGTAGGTGCGCCCGGCGTGCTTGTGCAGGTAGGCGCGCACGCCGTACACGGCCTCGACGATCTCGGGGCGCAGCACTTCGTCCGGCGGCCCGTAGGCGGCCACCTCGCCCTCGCTCAGCACCAGCAGCTTGTCGAAGTAGTGGATCGCGAGGTTGAGGTCGTGGAGGATACAGAGCACCGAGAGCCCTTCGCCGTTGAGCTCCTTCAGCAGGTCGAAGAGGCGCAGCTGGTGCGATACATCGAGGGCGGAGGCCGGCTCGTCGAGCAGCAGGAGCTTGGCGCGCTGCACGAGCGCCTGGGCCAGCACGACGAGCTGCTTCTCGCCGCCCGAGAGCTCCGTGAACCGTCGGCCCGCCAGCTCGGGCACGCCGAGACGCGCCAGCGTCAGCTCGGCATCCCTGCACGCATCCGCGTCCTTACCGCGACAGTAGGCGCCCATCTCGACGACCTCGCGCACGGAGAGGTCGAAGTCCAGAGTGAAGCGCTGAGGGACCAGCGCGACCTCGCGGGCCATCTGGCGGCGGCGGATCTTGCGCGTGGGCACGCCGTCGATGAGCACCTCACCGGCGGTGGGGTGCTGGAGGCCGTCGATCAGATCGATCAAGGTGGACTTGCCGCTGCCGTTGGGCCCCACGATACCCACGAAATCGCCGGCCTGCAGATCGAACGAGATGCGTCGCAGCACAGGGCGCTCGTCGTAGGCGAAGTCGACGTCGCGGAGGGTGACGAGCGCCATCAGCCCTTCCTCCCTCGCCGCAGCAGATAGACGAACAGTGGCGCGCCGACGAACGTCGTCACCACGCCGACGGGGATCTCGTTGGGGGCGATCACCGTGCGCGAGAGCAGGTCGGCGATGCCCATCATGGAAGCGCCGAGCAGCAATGAGACCGGCAGGAGGCTGCGGTGACCGGGGCCGACCAGCAGCCTCACGATGTGCGGCACGACGAGGCCCACGAAGCCGATGATCCCGCTCACCGAGACGGCGATGGCGGTCAGCACGCCGGCCGTCACGAGCAGGACACGCTTGGTGCGCTCGACCTCCACGCCGAGCTCGAGCGCGCGCTTCTCGCCCTGCAGCAGGATGTCCATCTCTTTGGCGAAGAACAGCGGCGCGATCATGAAGGGCACTGCGACGAGCGCGATCACGACGTCCTGCCAGCCGCGCCCCGAGAAGCTGCCCATGAGCCAGTAGACGATGGCGTACATGTCCTGGTTGGCGCGGATCATGAGCACGGTGACCACCGCGCTGGCCAGGTACGAGATGGTGACGCCGGCGAGCAGCAGGACGAAGATGTCGATCCTGCCGCGCCGCCGCGCCGCCATCCACACGACGCCCAGCGTGAGGAAGCCGCCGATGAGGGCGAGGACGGTCATCCAGGGCAGGTTGGACACGTGCAGCACGATGCCGATGGTGGCGCCGAGCGCGGCCCCCGACGACACACCGGTGACGTACGGGTCGGTGAGAGGGTTGAGGAAGAGGTCCTGCAGGATGACGCCGGCCACCGCCAGCTCCGCCCCTACCAGGCAGGCCACGAGCACCCGCGGCAGGCGGATCTGCCAGAAGATGGCGTTGGGAAGGTCGCCTGGGACCGGCCCCGACGTGACGAAGCGCCAGACCTCGCCGAGCGACAACGAGGCCGGTCCGAAGGCCAGCGAGACGAGAAGGCACAGGGCGAAGACGCCTGCAGCCAGGGCGATTCCCGGCCAGACGCTTGTGCGCGCCAGACGCGTCACTGCGCGGCTGCAGCCTCGGGATGGATCATCTTGACCAGCTCCTGTAGGCCCTCGGCCAGGCGCGGTCCGGGCCGCGCGATGATGCTGTCTTCGATCACGTACACGTGCCCGTCCTTGACCGCCGTCAGCTCGGCGAACCCGGAGCGCTTGGAGATATCGCCGGGCTGGCTCATCGACCCGGAATCGGCGATGTACACGGCCGGGTCGTTCTTGAACAGCACCTCGGTGCTGAAGGTAGGGAAGCCGCTGCCCGCGGTGGCGCCGAGGTTCACGCCGCCGGCCAGCGTGATCATGTCGTCGATGAAGGTCCGGCCGCCGGCGGTCATCAGCGGCTTGCTGTAGATCTCGAGGAAGGTCGCCGGCCGGGAGAGGGAGGCGACCTGGGCCTGCACCTCGTCCTTGGCCTTCAGCATCGCGTCCGCGACCTGCTGGGCCTGCGCCATGGACCCGGCGAGCTGCCCCAGGTTGGTGATATCGGTCATCACGCCGTCGTAGGTCTTCGGGTCGACGACGTACACCGTCATGCCAAGCTGCTCGAGCTTGCTGCGCAGCTTGTCCTGGATGCCGCCGGCGGCGAGCACGAGGTCGGGGTTGAACGAGGCGATCTTCTCGACGTTGGGGTTGGCGAAGTCGCCGGTCTTGGGCAGGCTACTGGCCTCCTCGGGATAGTCGTCGTAGCTGGTGCCGGCGACCATCTTGTCGCCGGCGCCGATGGCGTAGGCGATCTCGGTGTTGGCCGGCGCGAGGCTCACGATGCGCGCCGCAGGCTGCTGCAGCGTGACGGTCGCGCCGGCGCCGTCGGTGACGGTGATGGGAGCGGATGAGTCGGAGGCGGCGGAGGCGGCCGGCGAAGCCTCGCCGCCGGCGCTGGCGTCGGAGCCGCAGCCGGCGAGCGCGGCCGCGCCGACAACGGCGAGGACCAGAGCGGACAAGAGGATGACCGCGGCGAGGCCGCGGCGCGGGCGGGTGGTGCTCATTGCGGTTCGTGCTCCCTTCATGACGCTACTTCACATCTCGAGCGGTGAATCTCAGGACCCAGTGGCCGTCGCGCTCTTCACGGCCTTCCCAAGCGAGCGGGACGGGCGCCGGGAAGAGCGGCGCGGCGGTGACCATCGTGTGGTATTCACCCTCTTCGCCGCAGGCGTCGGCGCCGGCGGCTTCAAGATCCGCGACGAGCTCCGGCGTGATCTCCCGACCGAGAAACGAGGCGTCGAGCCTGGCGGCGTCGATGGCGACCACGGTCGCCCGGACGCCGCCAGACAGCAGCTCGCCGATCAGCCGGCGCCGCGGCTCCTGCCAGAGCGGCAGGTGGCAGGAGAGGTCGGCGACATCGCAGACCCCCTCGACCCACACGCGGTGGCCTTCGAGGTCGATGTCGCCAAAGACGCCGGCCTCGACGCCCTGCCGCCGCAGCTGGTGGAGGACGCCGACGAACGTGGCCTCGTAGTCGTCCCATGTGGTGGCGCCGGTGACGAGCGGGACGCCGAGCGCCGCGGCCTGCGCCTCGAGAAGCGCCAGGGGCAGGCCGTGACCGCGGCTGCGCTCGCCGTCCTCGTGCAGCATGCACACCAGCGCCCTGGGCCGGCCGCCTGCGGCGACGGCCCGCGCGAAGGCGAGATAGGCATCCTTGCCGCCGCTCCACGAACAGAAGAAGCGGCGGCCGGCCAGAGTGGGGGTGCGGTCCGTCTGACCGGACGCCGCAGCTTCGTCGCCGCTTGTGGCGGCGGGGTCCACGACAGGGTGCGCGGCGCTCATGCCCCTGCCCCTCCATCACGTCGGCAGTCGGGGCAGATGCCGTAGACCTCGAGATGGTGGCCGTAGATCGAGAAGCCCGTCGCCGCCGAGAGCCGCGCCTCCAGCTCCTTCACGTCGCCGTCGCCGTCGAAGCGGACGACGCGGCGACAGACGCCGCAGATCAGCGGGTGGCTATGGCCGATGGGCGGCGCGGTGTAGCAGATCTCGCCGCGCCTGTCCTGTACGCGGGCCAGCAGACCGAGGTCGCTGAGCAGGGTGACCGTGCGATAGACGGTGGCCTGGCCGACGCCGTCGCCGCGCAGGGCGTCGGCCGCCTCGCCGATGGTTGCGGCGCGGTCGGCGCCGGCGAAGAAGTCCCAGATCAGCCGGCGCTGCCGCGTGAAAGGGATGCCCTTCTCGCGGAACACGGACTCGATGTCGTGGACGGGCGGTGGATCAGTCACGGACTGTGCTCCCTGGGCAGCAGTTGAGAACGGTTCTCACTCCTGTTGAGAAAACCTATCAACCGATGCCGCGGGTGTCAAGCGCCGCCGCCCAGGCCCCCGTAACGCAGGGTAAAACAGCGCCCTCGCCCTCAAGCCGCGCCAAGTAGAGCGAGGCTTCCTCGAGCTGGGCTTCGCTGAAGACCCGGATCCCCGCGTCTCGCAGGCGCGCCGCGGCGACGCCGGGGGCAAGGACGCGGCGGCCGCTGAACGACCCGTCGTAGGTGTAGGTCGTGCCGCATGAGGGACTGCCGTCTTTGAGGACGGCGATGCGCACGTCCCTCGCTCTGGCGACGGCGAGCGCGTGGTCCGCCCCCTTGACGAACGAGAGTGTGACGTCCCGCCCCGTCGCACCTATGACCGTCGCCTGTCCTTCCCGCACAAGGAGTCCGCCACGTTCGTGCGAGATCTCGGCCGGCGGCCGCGGGGTGGGCAGGCCTCCATCGACTTCCGGGCACACGGCGACGACCCGACCCTCCCCTGCCCACCGACGAAGGACGCGAGACTCGAGCTCGGCTCCACCACCGTCATAGCGCACGGGGTGACCCAGCAGACACGCGCTGACGAGGACTGATTGCATCCTGCCGCCTCGCGCCCTACTCCCACGCCTGCAGCTCGACGATGCTCCCCTCCTGATCGGTGACGTAGCACCACGTCACCTGCGCGCCCGCCGACGTGGTGAGTGCGCACGCTGCACCACTACGACTTGATCGGCCTACTCCAGGTCCTCGTCTGCAGCCGGCCCCGTCCGGATACTCCGAGATCACTTGGGCCGCTCCCCGCCGACCTGTCGCCGCAGCCAGTCCTCGGCGGCGGCGACGTCCTCGAAGGCACGCACCGACAACCCACGATTGACGGCGACGGTCTCCCAGAAGGACGCATCCGCGAACTGGTCCGGTCCGCAGACGATCGCCACCCTCGCGACGTGGGGAGCGTGCTCGGCGATGAAGGCGGCCGATTCGAACGTGTCCATTGTCCCAAGCCTGTACTCGAGGTCTGTCTCGTCACAGAGGACGCGGACGCACCCGTTCGCGCGGCACGCCTCCACGATGGCTCTTCCGTACTCGCGGACTTCCTCCAGGCTGTCGTCAACCCCCTCCGCCTTGACGGTGAGAAGGTCGATGTTCACACTCATGCTGTAGCTGATGGCCACGCGCGCATCCTCGATCCCGCGCCGGCCGCCTCGTCTGCAGGCGGCTCGGCATCGACGCCGGACGAAGGGAGTCTACCGCGCGCCGCCTCGAAACCCTCGTTTCAGCGGCGCGCGCTGCGGACATCACAGTCACATGCCGATGACTCCCAATGGGGGTCGCATCTCGCAAGGAGTCGGCGGACCTCTCGGTCCGCCCCGGAGAAGGAGCACAATATGAGGCGCATGGCCATTCGTGGTTCTCTCTTGATCGTGGTGCTGCTCGCGGCAGGCATCGGGCTTGCCGCCTGCGGCTCGTCAGACCAGCCCGCCGAGCAACAGTCCGCAACGAGCGGGGGCGCCCAGTCCGCAGCCCCGTTCGCGGCCGGTCGATACGTGGCGGCCAAGTGGACCGACGGGAGCCTCTACCTCGCCACCGTGACCGCCGTCGATGGCGATAACGTCACCGTGACGTACACCGACGACGGGTCGTCCATGACGGTGCCGGCGACGGACATCCGCGAGATCCCCGACATGACGTTCGCGGTCGGCGACCGCGTACTCGCGGTCTGGTCCGGCGGGCGCTTCTACGCCGGCGAAGTCAGCAAAGTGGACGGCACCACGTACACGGTGAAGTGGGACGACGGGAGCGATCCCTCGACGGTCGAGGCCGGCAAGATCATCGCCGAGTAGGTCTGGCGCGCGCGGCCGGGAGGTCGTCCTCGCGCACCGCCGAGAGGACCTCCACGGCCATCGAGTCCTGGAGCACCTCCGCTCCGTGTTCCACGCCACCGGCGATGCGCCAGCTGTCACCGGGCGTGACGTCGCGGGTCTCGACGCCGATCGTCAGGGCGATGTGTCCACTGACGAGGTAGCCCGTCTGCTCCTGCCGGGGCGAATGCCTGGGCAGGACGTGGCCATGGAAGACGTTGTCCTCGTCCCGCACATCTCCTTGCGCGGCGCCCCGCACGCCGTTGGCCGCCGCCATCGGTGGCAGGGCGCACCGGGCCAGGATGTGCTTCGTCTCGTGGCCCGGTCACGCGATCCCCGGAGGCGTGCGCTCGAACCACGGCTGCGCGCTCTCGAGCTGGCCGGCCAAACGGAACAGCGTCGCTTCGTCCCCGAAGCGCCCGACGAAGTGCACGCCCACCGGCAGCCCGCCGGCCGTCCAGTGGAGCGGCGCCGACATCGCCGGCTGCCCCGTCACGTTGAAGACCGGGGTGTAGGGCATGAACTCGAACGTCTTGTCGGCGAGCGGCTTGATGATGCCGAGCGCCTTCATCAGCCAGCCGGCGTTGAGGCGGCTCATGATCCCCACCTGGCGCCGCTCCGCCACCGTGGGCTGCAGCGAGCCCGTGGGCACGGGGGGCCGGGCGAGCGTCGGCGTCAGCAGGACGTCGTACTCTTCGCAGAAGCGGGCGATGCCTCGTGACGACGCCTGCAGGTAGTTCAGCGCTCCGGCGTACTCGCCGGCGCTGAAGGCCTGGCCCAGCATGGCCAGCGCCCTGGTTCCGATCTCGAAGTCGGCCAGCGACGTCTTGCGACCCGCCTCCTTCGCGGCCTGCACGATCGCGTTGCGCGTCTCGGCGGCGATCACCATGAGGTACGCGATGGAGAAGGCCTCCCTGTCAACGGTGGGCGAGGCCTCGACGAGCTCGTGGCCGAGCCCCTCGAGCAGCCGGGCGGTCGCCTGCATCCCCTGCTCGCACTCGGCGTCCACGTCGTGACCCAGGAGCGGGCGCGACGAGAAGGCGATCCGCAGCCTGCCGGGCTCGGTCGTCACTTCTTCCAGGTACGGCCGCTCCTGCGGCGGCGCCCAGTAGGGCACCCCGACCTCGGGACCCGCGAGCGCGTCGAGCATCGCGGCGCTGTCGCGCACCGAGCGCGTGAGCACGAACTCCTGGACAAAGCCGCGCCAGTTCTCGCCGAGGTCCGGCCCGGTAGGAGTGCGGCCGCGGGTCGGCTTCAGGCCGAAGACGCCGCAACACGACGCCGGGATGCGGATCGAGCCGCCGCCGTCGCCGCCGCCCGCCAGGGGGACCATCCGGGCGGCCACCGCGGCGGCGGAGCCGCCGCTCGAGCCGCCGGCCGTACGCGTGAGGTCCCAAGGATTGTTCGTCGGCCCGAAGGCCTCCGGCTCCGTGTACGGCAGCAGGCCGAGCTCGGGGGTGTTGGTCTTGCCGAGGATCACCAGGCCGGCCGCCCTATACCGGCGCACCATCTCGCTGTCGTGCGCCTGGGGGACGTCCTTGAGGATGCGCGTGCCACAGCTCGTCGGCACACCTTCGACGGTGCTCAGCAGGTCCTTGATGAGGAAGGGCACGCCGGCGAACGGCCCATCCGGCACGCCGGCCCGCGCCGTCTCGCGGGCCGCCTCGTACATCTTGCGGATGACGGCGTTGACGCGCGGATTCGTGGCCTCGATCCGCGCGATCGCCTCGTCCACGAGCTCGGCGGGCGAGACCTGCCCGGCGCGCACCAGCTCCGCCAGGCCCAGTCCGTCGTACTTGCTGAAGTCGGGGAACGCGCTCATGGGCACCTCGCCTCGGTCGCCGCCTATGCTGATCCGAGCGGCGGCGAGCTTCGTGCGCGCCGGCCGCGCGGCCGTCCGTAGTCTATCGCTCGCCGCGCGGCGTGCCCGCCGCGGCCGTTTCCACCGCGGCCGTTCACTGCTGCGCCTTGTGGATCCCCCGCCGCATGATCCTGTCGACCACGCCGGGGGCGTACCGCTTCATGAAGAAGGCGAACTTGCCGTCGCCGCCGGGGACGATCATGAAGGTTCCGCGGCGGATCCCCGTGAGCAGCGCCTTCGCGACGTCGTCCGGCTGCATCAGCTTGGCGCCGGCGGAAAGCGACTTCGTCTCCGCCGGCTTGGCGGCGTCCTCGTTGGCCAGCCCCGGCGTGTCGGTGTCGGGCGGGCAGAGCACCGAAACGCTGATGCCGTAGCGCCGCAGCTCCTGGCGGAGCGCCTCCGACAGGCCGACGACGGCGAACTTGGAGGCGCAGTAGTCGGTGTAGCCAAAGACGCCGATGAAGCCGGCCATCGACGAGACGTTGACGATGGCGCCGCCTCGCGCCTTCATGTGCGGCACGAGCGCCGAGATCGTGCTCCAGGCGCCGTACAGATTGGTCTTCATGGTCTCGTCGAACTGCTCGAACGTCACGTCCTCGAAGTAGCGCGGCAGCGCCCGCCCGACGTTGTTGATGAGAAGGTCGGGCGAGCCGAAGGACTGGACGGCCGCGGTCATCACGGCGGTCACCGCGGCGTGGTCCGCCACGTCGAGCGGCCGGCAGGCGAAGCGCTGCGCCGCGGAGACGCGCCGGCTCTCGATCTCCCCGAGGGCCGCCGCGAGCTTCTCCTCGCGACGGGCGAAGATGATGACGTTGGCGCCCGCCGCCGCCAGAAGCCTGGCCGTCGAGAGCCCGATGCCGCTCGAGCCTCCGGTCAGGAAGACGGTCTTGCCGACGAGCTCCTTCACCGACTCCTCCTCCCAGGCGCGCCGCGCACTCCGCGCGCGGGCAGCCGGCCCGGCCCACTCGCAGGCGGCATCCGGACTCGGCTCAGCGCCCGGCGGCCGGCCGCGTCAGGACGTACCTGTCCTCGTCGTCGCGGTAGTAGCCGGCCACGTACTCACGCGCGGTGAACCCGATCCGCGCGTAGCGCTTCACGGCGGCGGCGTTCGCCGGGTCGACGGTCAGGAAGCAGGCGGCGTGGACGTTGGCGTCGATGTCCTCGAGCAGAAGATCGAAGAGCCTGGTCCCGATTCCTCGTCCCCTGTACCGCTTGTCGACCATCACCTTGTGCACGAACAGCGTTCCCTGGCGGGTCGGGAACGCGACGATCGCCCCGACGACCTGGGCGCCGTCGCGGGCGACGTACACGTAGGCGCCGGCGACCCACACTCTCCAGACGTGCTCGCCGTCCGGGATGCGTTCGGGGTGGTGGCCGTCGCTCCAGGCATCCCGGTCCAAGGTGGCGATCCCCAGGAAGTCCTTTCCCTCTGCCCTCCCGAAGTACAGGGAGTCGATCTGCGACTTCTGCCTTGACGTCATCTCCCCAATGGACCTTTCTCTGAGTGGGCCCAAGAATCCCGTGATCATCATACCGGACGCGAAGCCATGAGGCTCTTCCTCTCCCTGGGGCGAACGCCAGGCGGGCGGGCTCCCCTGACCGTCGCCCCCCCCACTGTGCTCTCCCGTGGTCGCGCGTCTTCCGTTGGACCGCCCCAGCCCGCGCCGGGCGCCCGCCATCGTCTCACCTGAGGGCAGAGGCGCACCCGCAGGAGCCAGCCGTTCGAAGACGCTCATCCGGATCGCCCGCCTCCCCTCCTGGCGGTGATCGCCGGAGGCAGAGGGACCAGCACCGAGGTACGCGCCTTGTAGGCCTCGTAGTCATCCTGGCCGCCCCACTTCTCGTCGGCCCTCTTCTCCAGCAGTGGCACCCCGCTGACGCGGGTGAGCAGCAGGATGACGAACACGGGGGAGATTAGGGTCACCCACTGCCAGCCCTGCAGGACCGGCACGGCGATGACGGCCACGCCGATCCACAGCACGATCTCGCCGAAATAGTTGGGGTGACGGGACCAGGCCCACAGTCCGCTGTGGATGAACGCGCCCCTGTTCGCCGGATCCGCGCGGAAGCGGCTCTTCTGGAAGTCGGCCGTCGCCTCGATGGCGAATCCGGCGGCCCAGACCAGGAGCCCGACGATCGCGACCACGCCCAGGCCCTTGCGCTGGTCGGTCGTGATCGCAGCCAGCGCCGCGGCCAGCGTCAGGCTCACCCAGAGCCCCTGCAGGGTCCAGGTGTTGAGGAAGCGGATGAAGGACGGCTTGATCGCGTCGAAACGCGCGTCCTTGCCGGCCTTGCGGATGCGGCGGAACAGGTAGCTGCCCAGGCGCGCCGCCCAGATCACAACGAGCGCAAGCAGCAGCAACGACCGGGCGTCGGCCGCCGGGCCGAGCAGCACCGCGACGATCGTCACGGTGATGTAGGTAATGCTGCCGGTGAGGTCGAAGAAGCCCTCGTTCTGCAGCAGATAGGCCGGGATGAAGGCCAGCCACTGGATGACGAAGGCCAGCGCGACCGCCAAGGCGAACACCGGGATGCCGCCGGCTGTGGCCCCGCCCTGGCCGCCGGCCACGGCGACCGCGGCGCCGACCAGGACGACGAGGGGAAAAACGGCCAGGGCGTTGCGATCTGACTTCTTCATGGTTCCGTGTCCCTTCTCCGCTTCGGCGTAACTCTACCCTGCACGACGGCGCCGCGGGCGTTATCCTGTGCCGAGCCCACCGCACGCCCTCGACCCCGGAGCCTGCCGTGTTCATCCTCGAAGAACCCTACGTGTCCGACCTGCTCGCGACCACAGTCGCCGAGCTGGGGCTGCCCGTCCTCGACACGCCGATGGCCAGACGCCGGCTGCGCGGACCGCCGGCCGTGCCCCTCTCCACCGACGATGACTTTGCCGCCGCGGCCTCGCGACCGGGCGCGCGGCTCTACTCGAGCTCCGAGAACGCCATCGGCTGGATCGCCGAACATCTGGCGCACTCAGACCTGCCGAGGGAGATCGCGCTGTTCAAGGACAAGGTCGCCTTCCGCGAGCTCGTCGCCGACCTGTATCCGGACTACCGCTACTTCGGGCTGCCCCTGCGCGAGCTGCGCGCCTTCGACCCCTCGCGCCTGCGCGCGCCCTTCATCGTCAAGCCGGCCGTGGGCTTCTTCAGCCTCGGCGTCCACGTGGTGGAGGCCGCCGCGGCGTGGCCGACCGTGGTCGCCGAGGTCGAGCGCGAAGTCCAGGCGCTCGCCGCCATGTATCCGCCTCAGGTGCTGGGCCTCGAGCGCTTCGTCGTCGAGGAGGTCATCGAGGGCGAGGAGCTCGCCATCGACGCGTACTTCGCTGCTGACGGCACGCCGGTGATCGTCGACATCTACGCGCACCTGTTCGGCTCCGCCGACGACGTCAGCGACCGCGTCTATCTCACGAATGCCGAGACCGTCGCACGCCTGACCCCGCCGTCGATGGAGCTCCTCGCTGAAGTCGGGCGGCGCGCCGGCCTCGCCGACTTCCCGGTCCACGCCGAGCTGCGCATCGATGGCTCCGGCCGCGTCGCGCCCATCGAGGTCAACCCGATGCGCTTCGGCGGATGGTGCGCCGCCGACCTCGCGCACTTCGCCTATGGCGTGAACCCGTACCGCTGCTATCTGCTCGGCGAGCGTCCGGACTGGGCGCGCATCGCCGCCGAGACGGCCGGACGCACCACGGCGCTCATCGTCGCCGACCTGCCGGGCTCGGTCGACCTCGCAGCCATCGCGTCGGTCGACCACGAACGCTTCGCCGCGCGCTTCAGCACGGTGCTGGAGCTGCGACCGACCGACTTCAACCGCTATCCGGTGTTCGCCTTCACCTTCGTCGAGGTACCATCCGACGACCTCTCCGAGCTGCGCGCGGTCCTGGGCGCCGACCTGCGTGAGTACCTGCGCATGCGGCCGGCGGGCTGACGCCGCCGGAGCGTCAGAGCGCGGAGCGCCAGCCGCTCCCCGCGGCCATCAGGCAGGGCCAGGCGCAGTGACCTCGCAGAACACGCTGGAGTCGTCGACCGTCGTGATCACAGGCTCCACGCCGAGCCCGCGGCAGAGCACGCGGAACGCCTCGGCGCTGCACGTGCCGGCGCGGAAGCCGTCCTTGCACACTATCGTTCCGTTTCCCGAACGATCGTGGTCGATAGCGCCCACCAACCCGGCCGCGGCCTGGGCTTCGAACCACCCGAGCCGTTCCGGCCAGAACGCTTCGGAATACGATGAGAACAGAGCCTTCCCACCGGGCCGGGTCACGCGCAGCGCCTCGCGCGCGAGCCGCCGCGGATCGACGGCGAACGCGCAGACGCCGTTCTGCACGCACGCGACCGCGTCGAACGCGCCGTCTGGAAACGTCGGCGCCGACGCGTCCATTTGCTCGAAGTCACAGCGCGATCCGGGACCGGCGAGGCGACGGGCCAAGGCGAGGCTCTCGGGCGAAGTGTCGATGCCGACGACACGCGCCGCGACGTCGGCCAGGCGAAGCGCCACGCGCCCGTACCCGCAGCCGAGCTCCAGCACGGAATCGGTCGGCCGTAGTCGGCTCAGAACGAATTCGATCTCCGCCTCCAGGTACTGCTTCACGCGAGCGGAGGCGAGCTCATAGCACTGCCGGAGGCGCTCGCCTGACAGCTTCGCTGAGTAGTACCCCTGCATGCTCGACCTGGCTTCCCGTCTGCCCATAGGGCGGGCGCTTTGGCGGCGCACGCCACCGTGTGCAGTCTATCGCCCTCTTCAGACGCGGTACTTGTGGGACTTCACAGTCGCCTCTCCATGCGGAGATACCGGAGCTCGCCGCCGTCCGGCTTCCGCTTCACGCCGGACCCCACCGGGAGGAACCCGCACTTCACGTAGCACGCGATGGCTCGCGCGTTGCTCCGGCGCACGTGCAGCGCGACCGTATTCACGGACAGCTCAGGCGCCCGCTCGAGCGCCAGGTTCACCGCCTGTTCGCCGATGCCGAGGCCGAAGAGCGCTTCGTCGCCGAGGAGGACGCCGAGACGGGCGTACGATCGCTCTGTCTCCCGTTCCAGCCAGACGGCGCCGATGTCCGCGTCATCGACGCGGATGACGTACCAGAGCAAGCCGTCCGCGGGGCTGTGGGCCGTGAGCGCGCGGTCGAGCGGCCGCTGGCGAGACATGAAGGCGCCGGCGTCGATGCGCGTCGTCCATGCCGACAGCAGCTCGACGTCGCCCTCCTCGAACTCACGGAGCTCCACGTGCATGCGACCGTCCTGCCCGGCTCTTCGCAGCGGCCGACCAGCGCTGTGCGATCGCCGCCGAGAGGCCGTCGATGCGTGCCATCTCAGCCTCGGTGAGCCGGAGGTCCATGGCCGCCGCCGCGGCGGCGGCCTGCTCCGGCCGCGAGGCCCCCGGGATGGCGACCACGGTCTCGCCGTAGAAGGTCACCAGCCACGCCAGGGCGACCTGGGCCGGCGTGGCGCCGTGCGCCTCGGCGACGGCGCGCAGCTCGGCCACCAGCGGCGCCGAGCGCGCCAGCCCCTCCGGCGTGAGAAAGCGGCTCGACGGACTCAGGCGCGAGCGGCGTCCCCACGGCAGCGCGCGGACGAGCGCGGGGTCGTCATGATACCGCCCCGTGAGGATCCCCTGGGCGAGCGGCGAGTAGGCGATCAGGGTCACCCGGTGCTTCCTCGCCAGGTCGAGCACGCCGTTCGACTCGATCCCGCGGTCGAGGAGGTTGATACGCACCTGGTTCGATGCGAGGGGCAGCCCTTCGGCCTGCAGGGCCGCACCGGCCTTGGCCATCCGGCTCGCCGAAAAGTTGCTGACGCCGACGGCGCGCACCTTGCCCGCGCGGACCAGCTTGGCCATCTCGCGCATCTGCGCCGCGACCGACGACACGCTCCACGGGATGTGGACCTGGAACAGGTCGATGGGATAGGGCTGCAAGCACTCGATCCGCGTGCCGATGGTGCGCGCGATGTCGCCCGCCGTCTTGAGGATCGGCAGCCACTTGGTGGCGACCACGACCTTGCCGGGCGCGACGTCGCGGTGGCGGAGGGCCACGCTGAGGGCGCGCTCAGACGCGCCGGCGCCGTAGGCCTGGGCGGTGTCGAACCAGGTGACCCCGCCCTTGAGCGCGGCGTCCACGACCGCGTCCATCGTCCCCTGGTCGAGGACCGACCACATGCGCCCCGTCATCCCCTTGCCCTGCGAGAACTGCCAGCATCCCAGACCGATCGGAGAGACCTCGATGTCGGTCTGGCCCAGCTTGCGTGCGTCCATGGACGCCTCCTTGCCTTGGTGCTCAGTCCAGCTCGCGGAGCTGGATGACATTGCCTTCGGGATCGTGACCGTGGCAGACCCGGTAGCTTTGGAACCGCCACTCGCGCTCTGGTGAGTCCACCTCGCCGCCCTGCTCGGCTGCCGGGGCTCGCGACGTGCTCATGCTCGGGACCGCGAAGACCAGTTTCAGGGCTGTATCTTCTCTGTGGATCGGAGGGTCGGCGATCTCGATCGAGGCGGCGATGCCGGCCGGGATCGCGTGGACGACCAGTTGGAAGGCCTCTGCTTCGAGCACGACGTGGTCATGCTCCGCATGCGTGACCCTCAGCCCCACGACTGCGGCGTAGAAAGCGCTGACTCGAGGCAGGTCCTTCGCGTAGACGACTGCGCCGGCGGTGATCGGTGAAGGCATTGCGGCTCCGATGCGTTTGCGGTTGCCAAGGGCGCAACCCGGATGCTCGCCATCGGGGGTGGCGCCGAACGTTTCGCGCGTGAGCTGCCGGCCCACTGCGCTCCCGACTCCATCCTACCGTCCGCGCCGGTCTCCACCACGCGCTTGTTCTCCACCGAGCTCGCCTCGCACCCGAAGCTCCGCCGGCCCGCGGCGCCTACTTCGAGGCCTTGCCGGCGCTCTCTTCGACCCTGAGCCCGACGATCCGCCGGATCAGGTCCGTAGGCAGGGGCCGGCCAAGCGGGAACCGCGCCGAGCCCTTCCCGCTCTTGAACGGCTTGAGCTCTTCCCTGAACGCCTCGATCCCGCTCGGCGCCGGGTAGAACCCGATGTGCTTCTGGTACCCCGCGAAATGCACCAGATGATGTCCGTTCAGGTCGAAGGTGGGCATCGCGTAGCTGATCGTCTCGGTCGCGTCGGGCGCTGCCGCCTTGATGAGCGCGCGCAACTCCTCCAGCACCTTCTGAGTCTCGGGGGGGAGCTCCGCGATGTACTCGTCGATGGAGGTGGCAGTCGACCTGTTCGCCACGGCGTTCCCCTGCCTGTCGGTGGTTTCCGGGTATCCGCAAGCCGCCCGTCGCGGGCGCCCTCCTGTCGCTAACTGCCGTCTGCAGCCGCGTCTTGAGTCGCACCATGCGCCTTGGCCCTCTGCTCGAATCGGTCGGCGATCCACGTCTTGATGACCGATTGACGCGGCACGCCGAGTCGCTGGGCCTCGCGATCGAGGGCCTCGACCATCCACAAGGGAAAGTCGACATTGACGCGCCGCACCTCGCGGTTCGGTCGCCTCATGGTCGAAAGATCGAGGTCGTCAATGATGTCCTCGACGCCGTCGTCGAACTTCTTGTCGAACTCACTGGCATCCATACGTCTCCACTTCCTTCGCCCGGGACCTGCGCACCGAGATCAGACGGACCGCATCTCCGCGATAGGTAACGACGGCTGTCCAGTGCTTTCCGTCGATACGGCCGATCATGATGAATCGAGGCTCGATGCCGCTGCGCGCCTGGAGGTCGGTGAGCGCTTCGTCGAGCCACAACGCTTGCGCCTCAACGAAGTCGATCCCGTGCTTGAGCCTGTTGATCCGGCTCCTCCGTTCATCGAATTCGAAAGGCGGCAGGAACACATCATAGCTGTCCATAAAATATACCTTTCTGATGCCTTCGGCAAGGAGACTCAGCGTCAGAGTCCGTCGAGGGGGCCGCGCACGCCGCCGGCGCCGCGTCCGGGCGCGCGCCTGGAGACCATGGCGGCGACCCTGATGGCCGGTGCGGCGGTCGGTCCAGCGGCGCGGCTGGGGGAAGACCCACTACCGGCGCCACTCAGCCGGGGCGCCGGGGTACTTGCGCTCCAGCGCTTCGGGCAGCTCTACCCGGCCCCAGCCGTCGGCGAGGTCGCGCGCGCGCGCGCACCGGCCTGGCGTGACGGAACTGGTCGCGGAGCGCCGGCTCAAGGGCGCGCGGAAGCGTGGTCGCACGGTCCTTGCCGCCCTTGTCGCGGCGCACGGTGAGCTCGCCGCGCGCGAGGTCGAGGACGCGCAGGCGCAGGCACTCCGTGAGGCGCAGGCCCGCGCCGTAGAGCAGCGAGGCGATGAGCCCGGCCTGAGGGTCGGCGTGGTCGAGCTCGTCGAGGAGCGCCCAGACCTCCTCCCAGGCGAGGACGACGGGCAAGTGCGTCGGCCTCTGGGCGCGCACGAGATCCGTGAGCGCGCCGACCTCACGGTGCAGCACGCACCGGTAGAGGAAGAGGATCGCGGAGGGCGCCTGCGTCTGCGTCGAGGCGCTGACCTTCTCGTGCACGGCCAGGTGGGTGACGAAGGCGTTGATCTCGGGCCCGGCCATCTCGGTGGGGCGCCGCAGCCCGTGGAAGCGGATGCACCGCCGCGCCCACATACAGTAGGCCCGCTCCGTGCGGCGGCCGTGGTGACGGGCGCGCAGGGCGCGCTGCACCTGGGTGATGAGCTCGGACACATGCCCCATTGTGACCGGGGCGCGACTGAGCTCAACGGGTGACGGGGAACGTCACCCAGGCGGGTGACGCGGGGATTCCGCCCGGGCGGGACGACGCCGCGAAGTCAGCCGCCCGCGGCGATGTTCCCGACCGTGACCTCCAGATCGCGCAGCAGCCCGTCCTTGAGGTCGTAGATCCAGCCATGCACCGCGAGCTCCGCGCCGCGCTCCCAGGCCGCCTCGACGACCTCGGACGAGGCCACGCCGCGCACCTGCGCCGCAACGTTGAGCTCGCAGAGACGGCCCCAACGCTCCTCCGCTGAGCCGAGCGCGTCGAGCGCGTCGCGGTGCTCGTCCGCGAGATCGCGCAGCGGCTGCAGCCAGAGCGCGACGGCGCCGGCCTGGTGACCCTCGAGCGCGGCGCGCACGCCGCCGCAGCGGTAGTGGCCGCAGACGATGATGTGCCGCACGCGGAGCGAGGAGACCGCGTACTCGATGACCGCCATCGCGTTGAGGTCGGTGACCGGCACGACGTTGGCCACGTTGCGGTGGACGAAGAGCTCGCCGGGCGCCAGGCCGACGATCTCGTTGGCCGGGACCCGGCTGTCGGAGCAGCCGATCCAGAGCAGGTCGGGGCGCTGCAGGTGGCAGAGCCTCGAGAAGTACTCGGGGTCGCGGACGACGCTCTCACCCGCCCATACACGGTTCTGCGCGAAGAGGCGGGTGAGGTGCTTCATGGCGGACTCCCTGTCATCGACGGCGGAAGCCTATCAGGAGCGCTCGCCGGGCGGCGCCGGCGAAGCGAGCGCCTCGAGGAGGCGGTCCTCCTGGTCGGGGCGCCGCAGGCTCACGCGCACGTGCTGGGGCGATCCGAACGCCGTACAGTCCCGCACCAGGCGGCCCTGCGCGAGCAGGGCGCGCCGCGCGACGGGAGCGACGCCGGCTGCCTGGGCGCAGGCGTTGACGCTTCAGGGTGGAGCCGCGGCGCGCAGCGCCGCGGCCGCCGCTGACGCGGCGAGCGCATGGCCCAGACGCAGACAAGCGAGGCCCCGTACTTCGTCATCGAGCGAAGGATGAGCAGGTTGCCGGCGGCAAGAAGACCGGGCGACCACTGCGATTCCGGCGGCAGGTCGCAGTAGGCCTCGTCGAGGACGAGCAGCGTAGCCGGGAAGTCGGCGGCGAGGGCGGCGATCAGCGCGGTAGGCGGCGCCGCCCCGGTCGGGTTGTTGGGCGAGCAGAGCCGGCAGAGGCGGGGGGCCACTTCGATGAGGGCGGCGCGGAGGGCGGGCTCGTCGCGGAAGAAGCCCGCTCCCTCGCCGGCGTGAACCAGCCTGACCTCCTCGAGCCTGGCGCCGGCCAGCCGCGTGGTCACGTCGCACTCGCCGAACGACGGCGCCGGCGCGGCGCCGCCGGGTCGACCGCTCCGCGCACCGACGGAGCCACGTCGCGGAAGAACGGCGCGCTCATCCCCACACGCCCCAGGCGAGCAGCGCCGCGAGGCCGCCGGCGCCGGCGACGGTCGCGCCGCCGGCGACCCAGACGAACCACACGGCGTCGCCGATCACATCGGCGGTGAGCGGCCGCTTCGCCGTGCCGAGGGCGTAGACGCCGGACTTCTGGAGCTGCACGCCCAAGGCGCCGGCCATGGTGGCGATCGCCAGCGTCTTGTTGGGCCCGTGCTCTGGGAGGTGCTGCGTGCGCAGCGCGTTCCACGCGGCCCGGGCCGTCCGTTTCAGCGCCGCCGCCGCCACGATGAGCAGCGCCGCGATCCGCGTCGGTACCCAGTTGGCCACGTCGTCGGTGCGCGCCGCCGCCTTCCCGACATACTCGCGCTCGTCGCGGTAGCCGATCATCGCGTCCATCGTGTTGATCGCGCGGTAGGCGAGAGCGCCGGGCAGGCCGAACAGGGCGTAGTACAGCAGCGGCGAGACGACGCTGTCGGTGAGGTTCTCCGCCAGGGATTCCACCGCCGCCGAGACGATCAGCGGCGGCTCCAGGTCGGGCGACCGGCTGACCAGCGCCGCAAGCCGGGCGCGCGCCGCGTCGGTGTCGCTGGCGAGCGCGCGCTGCACGTCGCGGCCGGCGCGCACGAGGCCGCGCAGCGAGAAGGTCGTTTTCAACACCCAGGCGCCGAGGGGCAGCGCCGCCCACCAGGGCAGATAGCTGAGGCCCACCGTCAGCAGCAGGCCGGCGGCCGCAGCCGTTCCGGCCGTGACGACCACGATGAGGATGCCGTAGGCGAGCTCGGCCCTGGGCCGGCCGTGCGGGCGGCGCCCCATGAGGGCGCCGATGAGCCGGCCCATCCAGACCACGGGGTGCAACGCGCTCGGCGGCTCGCCGATCAGGACGTCGAAGAGCCCGGCGAGGAGCACGGTCGCCAGCGCCAGCCGCCAGTCATGCGGGACAAAGAACACGGTAGGGTCCAGGGAGCGTCGTCAGCCGGCAGCCGGCTCGTCGCCCGGCTCCGACGGCACGTACACGGAGTCGCCCAACCCCGCCAGATGGCTGCTCGCGTTGACGTAGCGCACGTTGACCCAGCCGTGCGAGAACTCGAGCAACGAGACGCCGCCGTGGGTGGTGGACAGCGTCCACCACTTCTCCGGCGGCACGCCGAGGTAGTGGTTGAGGATGCTGCGGATCGGCCCGTCGTGGGCGACGACGCAGGCGTTCTCGCCCGGCTCGGTGGTGTGGAAGCCGGTGGCCAGGGCGCTGGCGTCTGGGGTCGCGACGGCGTCGGTGCTGAGACCGCCGCCATCGCTCAGCCCGTGCGCGGCAAGGACGTCCCGCACGGCGGCCATGACGCGCGCCTCCAGGTGCGCCAGCGACTCGCCGCCCGGCAGTGCCGTGCCGTACGGGTCGGCGGCGAAGGCGGCCGTGAGCTCCTCGTCGGCCTCGAACTCCTCCCAGGAGCGGCCCTCGTAGTCGCCGAGGTGGATCTCGCGGAGGCGCGGGTCGGGGAGCGCGCGCAGCCGGGCGCGGACGACTCCGGCGAGCGCCGCGCCCAGGTCGGCCCGCTCCGCCCAGGCGCCGACGATGTGCTCGGCGGTGGCCACGGCGCGCGGCAGGTCGCTGCAGTGCACGGGCATGGGGCCGAAGGGCGCGAGGCGCGCAGCGGCCGCTCGCGCCTGCTCTTCGCCGAGCTCGGTGAGCGGATGGTCGCTCTGGCCGATCAGGGTGCCGCCGACGTTGCCGGTCGACTGGCCGTGGCGGACGAGGTAGAGCTTCACCGCGTCACCTCATCCCGCCAGACGGACAATCGCGCAGCCGGCGACCAGCGCCGCCGCCTCGGCCAGTTCGATGCCCATGCCGTAGACGTCGCCGGTGAGGCCGCCGAGACGCTTCGCCGCGGCGGCCTGCACGAGCAGCGCCACGCCCATCGCGAGCACCGCGACCACGAGGCCGCTGTACCAGCCCCCCGCACCGTCAACCGCGAGGGTGACAAACACCGTGGCCACCACGCCGGCCGCCAGGAGCACGGCCGCCATGACCACCGGGCCGGGCGTGCGCTCGCGCGTGAACGCCTCGCCGGTGCCCGCGGAGCGGGCATACGGCCACGCACACACGTCGAGGGCGGGCAGCGCGCGCGCCGCGCACCAGCCGGCGAGCAGGGGCGCGGCCGCATCGGCGCGCGCCAGCGCGCCCAGGGCCGCGACCTTGAGCAGCAGGATGAGCACCGCGGCGACCACGCCCATGGCGCCCACGTTGCTGTCTTTCATGATCTCGAGGGCCCGCTCCCGCGGCGCGCCGCTCAGGATGCCGTCGGCGGTGTCCACGAGGCCGTCCATGTGCAGCCCTCGGGTGACGCCCTCGAGCAGCAGCACGACGAGCACTGCGGCGACGAGGCTCGGGAGCAGCTCCAGCAGACCTGCATATGCGCCCCAGGCCGCCGCGCCGAGGGCGAGACCGACCAGCGGGTACCAGCCCATGCTGCGCCACAGGTCGGCCGGACTCACGTCGCCCTTCACCGGCAGCGGGATGCCGGTGAGGAAGGTGACCGCCAGCGTCAACTGCCGCAGCATCGTTTCGTCAGCGCGCCGTTCGGCGGTCGCCGGCACTTGCGGACGTGTCGCGCCTGCTTCTCAACGCTTGAGCTCGGCGTCAGCCTCGCTGGGATCGCCGGCCACGCCGGCGCTCTCGAAGGTCGCCATCTCGCTGAGGATGCGGGCGGCGGCCTCGATGATGCTCATCGACAGGGCCGCCCCGGTGCCCTCACCGAGCCGCATCTGCAGGTCGAACAGGGGCACCAGGCCGAGCTCGTCGAGCACCACCTGATGCCCGATCTCGATGCTCACGTGGCTGGGCAGGATGTAGTCCACGCACTCGTGGCAGAGGCGCACGGCGGCGAGCGCCGCGGCGGCGCTGATGAAGCCGTCCATGACGACCGGGATGCGATGCGCCGCGCCGCCGAGGAACACGCCGGTCATCGCCGCGATCTCGAGGCCGCCGACCTTGGCGAGCACGTCGATCGGGTCGGCGGCATCCGGCTGGTTCACGGCCAGCGCCTTCTCGATGACGGCCACCTTGGCCGGAAGCGCTTCGGCGCTGATGCCGGTGCCACGCCCCGTGACCGTCGCGGCGGGTTCGCCGGTGAGCGCCGCGATGACGGCCGACGCGGCCGTGGTGTTGCCGATGCCCATCTCGCCGGTGGCGATGATGTCGAGGCCCTTCGCGAGCTCCTCCTCGACCAGCTCGATGCCGATCTCGATGGCCCGCACGGCTTCGTCGCGCGTCATCGCCGGACCCTGCGCCATGTTGGCGGTGCCCATGCGGACCTTCTGCTGGCGCACGCCTTCGGCGGCGCTGAGGTCGGCGTTCACGCCCACGTCGGTGACCAGCACGCGGGCGCCGACGTGCCGGCCGATCACGTTGATGGCGGCGCCGCCGGCGGCGAAGTTGAAGACCATGCCCGGCGTGACCTCGGCGGGGAAGGCGCTCACGCCCTCGGCGGTCACGCCGTGGTCGGCGGCCATCACTGCGATGGCCTTGCTCTCGATGACGGGCTGCGCCTTGCCCTGGATGCCGGCGAGCTGGATAGACAGGGTCTCCAGACGGCCGAGAGCCTTCGGAGGCTTGGTGAGCTGCACCTGCCGCGCCTCGGCGGCGCGCATGGCGTCCGCGTCGAGAGGCGCGATGGCGGCGATGGTGCGGGTGAGCAGATCGGTCACTGGTCGGACTCCTTGACTGGGGATTGAGCGAGCGGGGACGCGGCGAGAGCCGTGACGTCGAGCGGGAAGCCGGCGACCAGGAAGTAGACGCGGTCCGCGGCGGCGGCGAGGCGCTGGTTGGCCCAGCCGAGCTGGTCGCGGTAGAGACGGGCGAGCGGATACTCGGGCACGACCCCGAGTCCGACCTCGTTGGTCACGGCGATCATGGTGGCGCCGGTCTCGGCGAGCGCCGTGAGGAGGTCGGCGACGCCGGCGGAGACGCGCGCCGCAGCGGCGCGCTCTTCGTCCGCCGGCAGCAGGTCCTTGGCGTAGTTGAAGCCCTCGTCGGGCGGCGCGCTGCCGCCGAAGGCGCCGCCCGCGAACAGCAGGTTGGTGACCCAGAAGGTGACGCAGTCGAGGAGGAAGACGGGGGGGCCGGCCGGGCCGCCGGAGGCGGCGGAGCCGGCCTGCGCTCCGGCGCCGGCGTGCTCGCGTACGGCCGGCGGCGCCTCGAGCGGGCACTCCACCGTGGTCCAGGCGGCGGGCCGCGCGGCGCGGTGCGCCGCGACCCGCGTCGCCATCTCGACGTCGTTGGTCTCGGAGGTGGCGAGGTAGGTCACGCGGCCGCCGAGCGGCTCGGCCAGCTGCGCCGCGAGCCGCTCGGCAAAGGTGCTCTTGCCGCTGCGCGCGCCGCCCGTGACGAGGATGAATCGGTCTTGAGGTGTCACCGCAGCCCTCCCTCGAGGCGTTGTCGCGATGCTCCCTCAGCCACGGTGTCCTGGCTCGCGCTTCGTCCTACCGGCCGCGCCTTCCCGCCCCTCGGGCAGTGGCATCGCTGCGGCTTTCGTCGGCGCCTACAGTTGCGGGGCAGCGCCGGCCTTGCACCGGCTTCCCAGCAGCTGAGGGATGACCCGTGAAGGCTACAGCGGCTGGCCCAAAGGCGCAAATGTCACAGCGCGGCCGGCGACGGCGTGATCACCTTCAGCCTGTTGCCCGCGACGTTGCCCTGGCGGTTGCCGGCAGCATCGACGGCGTACACGGAGAAGCGGTAGGCGCCGCGAGGGAGCGTGCAGCGGAACGTCCACGTCTGTGCGGCGCCGCTCGCGACCCAGGCGAACTGCCGGGACTTGACGATTCGGCCGCGCGTGTCCCTGATCTTGATGGTGGGCCGCGCGTCGCCGTAGCCGTCCGACACCCGGAAGCGCAGCGTGGCCTTGCCGCCGAGCGGCGCACGAGCCGCCTGCGGCGCGTGCGTCTCCGGCCCCACGACGTCGCCGCGCCCCGGGAACCAGTGCGCGCCTCCGTCGGTGGTCGCGAGGATCGTCTCGCCGTCCCCGACCGCCCACGCGGTCTGCTCGTCCACGGCGCTCACCGCCGTGAGGTCGAACGTGACGCCGCCGGACTGAGGCGCCCACGTCGAGCCGTCGTCGGTGCGCAGGATGAGGCCGCCGTCGCCGACCGCCCAGCCGTGGGTGGCGTCGACCATCGTCACGTCGGCGAGCCGCTGCGGGCCGCTCCACTGCGTCGTCCAGGCGCCGCCGAGGCCGCCGTGCACCAGCGTCCCCGTCTCGCCGGCCGGGTCGCCGCCAGCGGCCCACACCTCGACGTCGCTCAGCGCGTCCACGCTGTAGAGCAGAGCCCTGGCGGCGGTGTACTGGCTCTCCCAGCTCGCACCGCCGTCACCCGTGTACTCGAGCCGCGCGTTGGGGTACCGCTCGTCGTTGGCGGCCACCCAGCCATGACTCGCGTCGCTGAAATCGAGCGCGAAGAGGTCGCCGGACGGAGCCGTGGCGACCTTGCTCCAGCTCTTGCCGGCGTCGCTGCTGCGCAGCAGCGTGCCGCCGGCGCCGCACACCCAGCCGTGCGCCTCATCGGTGAAGTCCACGCCGAACAGGTACTGCAACGTGCCTGAGCGGCGCTGCGTCCAGGTGCGTCCGCCGGTGGCGCTGCGCGCGATGATGCTGTCGTCGTAGCCGGAGTCGCCGACCGCCCACAGAACCCCGCCGGGCTGCTCGGCGATGGCCGTGAAGAGGTAGTTCGCCAGCGCCGCCTGGTCGCTCGTCTTCCAGGCCGTGCCTTCGCTCACCGAGCGCATCACGAACGACGTGTTGGCGATGTTGTTGAAGCCGGTCGCCCAGCCGTGCCGCGCGTCGGCGAAGTACACGTCGCTGAGGCCGTAGCCGGCGCGCCCCGGCAGGACCATGGGGTCGGGCTTGCGCCGGTCGGCCGCGGGACTGGCGTTGAAGGCGCGCAGGAAGTCGTACCAGCCGGCGCCGCCCGCGGCGACCGGCTTGCCGAACGCCACCTGGGCGCGGTAGTCCTTGCGGTAGGTCTTCCAGTCCGAACCGGCGCCCGCCCAGACCGTGAGGCCCGTGAACCCGCTCGCGTAGGAGCCGCTGGTGACGCCCGTCACGGCCGCCGCGACATCGTCGCGCACGGCGGCCGAGGCGGCACGGAGGGCGGCATCGGTGATCAGCGGATCGTCGGCGAGCCGGGCCGCGAACCCGCCGAGGTCGAGCTGCCACGAATCCCACGCGTAGATGGTCGCGGTCATCGCGGCCTGGTAGCGGGCGGCGAACAGCGGCAGGCCGTCGCGCAGCCGCGTGACCCAGGCCACGAGGTCGTCCTTCATCGCGGCGTTCGCGGCCAGATCGACGGCCGACAGGCTCACCCAGTTGAAGCTGCGCCGGGAGCCGTAGTAGCGCTGCCACCCGGCGAGCATGTCCGTGATCACTTCGTCGGGCTCGCGTTGCGGATCGTAGGCGAGCGGCGTGAACATGTTGTCGTAGGGATACCCGTCCTGGTCGATGGTCTCCTCGGAGGCTACGAGGTGGCCGACGAGCCCGGTGGCTGCGAGCTCGTAGGCCACGTCCGCGTCGGCCATGTTGCAGGCGTCGAACCCCAGGATGTCGATGGGCACGCCGGCGTCGGCGATCGCCTTCGTCAGCTCGGGCAGCAGGATCCTGTCGTTGGAGGTGAAGTCCTTGCTGAAGTAGTGCCAGCCGTAGCCGTGGTCCCAGCCGACGACGAGCAGGTGGTCGCTGGGAAAGCGCGCGTGGACCTGTTCGAGGAACCACCGGAACGTGGCGCCTGAACCGAAGTTCCGCTCGTCCGCGAAGTGCTTCACGGTGTCGACGGAGGGCCCGGAGACCCTGTACAGCCAGGAGCCGTCCTTCTTCGGCTTGTCCAGCATGGCGACGATGTTCACGGCGCCGTTCGGCGGGATGCGCTCGAGCGCCGGCAGGGTGAAGAGCGGCCAGGTGTACATGAGGTCGTTGTCACCGTTGGCGTAGAGGGCGATGGTCCACGCGGCTTGAGGCGGGGGAGCGGAGGCGGCGCGGGCGGAGCCGGCCGCCGCCAGCACGGCGACGACGCAGAGCAGTACGAGGACGGTTGCGATGACGACCCGCGAGCGCTTCATCGGACCCCTTTCGGCCGGCCGCGGCGCAGCGCCGCCGGCGTTCGGGCGCGGCGGCCCTCCGCGCGACTCCGTCGCGCCGTCGCCACTGCCTGCCCCATCGTGCGGCGACGGGCGCGCGACGTCAAGCGGGCGGGCGGGCGCGGGTGGGGCGGCAAGAACGGGCGCGCCGACTTCGCGCCGGCCGCCGGCCGGCGCAGTCTCGGCGCCCCCGGCCGCCGTCTTCTCGTGCCCCCGTAGTGCAAAATCCTCCATCAACTGGTGGATCTTGCACCACCAAAGGTCCGTACTGCTCCCATGGACTACGTCCCGCGGCATATCACAGAGCGCGTGGTCACAGCGCTGTCCGATACGCCGGTCGTCGTGCTGCAAGGGGTCCGCCAGTGCGGCAAGAGCACCCTGGCGCGCGAGATCACGCGCCGGCGTCACCCGGCGACGTACATCACTCTTGACGAGCCCGGTGTCCTTCTGCGCGCCCGTGAGGACCCGATGAGCTTCGTCAACAGTCTCGAGGGACCCGTGGTGCTCGACGAGGTCCAGCGCGCCCTGGGCCTCTTCGTCTGCATCAAGCTGGCCGTCGATCGCGACCGGCGGCCCGGCCGCTTTCTGCTTACAGGATCGGCCCAGACCCAGCTGCTCCCCCACGTGGCGCACGAGCTCGTGGGCAGGGTTGAGTTTGCGAACCTGTGGCCGTTCTCCCAAGGGGAGATCGACGGTACTGCCAAGGATTTCATCACCACGGCCTTCCAGCCGGGGAAGCTGCGGCGCACGGCTTCGCCCCTGAGCCGCGGCGGTCTCTTGGGGGGGGCGCTCCGGGGCGGCTTCCCTGAGGCCGTCGGACGGTCCGAGCGGCGACGCCCGGACTGGTTTTCGAGCTACGTCGCGACATCATTGGAGCGCAGTGTTCGCGACGTCGCCGACATCGACGGCATCGCGCGCATGCCTGGCCTGCTGGCCCTGCTGGCCGCACGCAGCGGGGGGCTGGTCAACTACGCCGACCTGGCGCGCAGCCTGCGGCTGCCTGAGACCACGATCCGCCGCTACGTCGCCTATCTGGAGGTCGCCGCCGTGGTACACCGGCTGCCCGCCTGGGGGACAAACGTGGGTGTCCCGGTGGTCAAGGCGCCCAAGCTCCACCTGGTGGACAGCGGGCTGCTGGCCAACGTGCTCGGCACGGATGCGGCGCGCCTGGCCGCGCGGCCCGAACTGGCGGAACCCCTGCTGGAGACGTTCGTCGTCGATGAGCTCTTCCGCCAACAGAGCTTCTCCAAGACGCGCTGCACGTTGTCGCACTTCCGCACGCGCTCGGCCGGCGAGGTCGACATCGTGATGGAAGGCCCCGGCGGCGCCATCGTGGGCATCGAGGTCAAGGCCGCGGATACCGCCACCTCGGCCGACGCCCGCGGCCTTATGACTCTCAGGGACGCGGCCGGCGAGCGCTTCGTCCGCGGCCTCGTGCTGTACACCGGCGAGCACTGGCTCTCCCTCGGCGACAGGATCGAGGCGGCGCCGATCGCCAGCCTGTGGGCGTAGACCGACGGCCGGTCGCCTCAGTGAAGTGGCGCCGGCCCGCGACAGGGGATGACCACGCGGAACACGGAGCCCTGCCCGACGGTGCTCTCCACGGTGATCTGCCCGCCGTGGGCGCGCACCAGCTCCTTGACGATGGTGAGCCCGATGCCGGCCCCGCCCGTGGCGCGCGAACGCGATTTCTCCCCGCGCCAGAAGCGCGTGAACACGTGAGCGAGGTCCTCCGCGGGGATGCCGATGCCGCTGTCCGCGACCTCGAGCACGGCGGCGTCGCCGATCTGCCGCACACTCAGGCTCACGCGGCCTCCGGCATCGGTGTACCGCAGGGCGTTGGTGAGCAGATTGACGACAACCTGCTCCAGGCGCCTCTGGTCGCCGGCGACGACCGTCGCCCGGAATTCGGTGGCGAACGCGATGCCTTTGTCGGCGAAGCTCTGTTTGAGCGCCTCGGCCGTCCCGGCCGCGACCGCCGCGAGATCCACGGGCTCCGCGGAGAGAAGGAGGCCCGGGCGCTCGGCATCGGCCAGGGCCGACAGATCGTCGAGCAGCCGCGTCAGGCGCAGGGCCTCGTCGTGCATCGCCGCGAGGTTGGCCACCTCGTCGTCAAACACCCTGTCCTGAGCCGCTTCGACGCGGGCCAGCAGCCCCATCACGGGCGTGCGCAGCTCGTGCGCCAGATCTGCGACGCTCCCCTTGCGCAGCTCCTCTTCACGCTGAAGCGTCTCGGCAAGCGCGTTGAGAGCCTTGGCGACAGAACGGATCTCGTCGTCACCCGTCTCCTTCACGCGCACGTCCAGATCACCCGACCCCATCGCCTCAGCGCCTGCGCGGATACGCCGCAGTGGGCGGGAGAGGGTGAGTGCGAGGTACAGGCCGATGGCGAACGCGATCGCCGCGGAGGCGACGCCGGCGATGAGGTGCATGCGGTTGAGCTGCTGACGCAGCTGGGCCTCCTCAGCGGTGAGCAGACGCCCATTGGCCTGGCTGACGGTCACCCGCCCGATGATGCGTGCGCCTGCCGACACGGGCGCTGTCGCCGATGCTCCGCTCTGCACCGGCCCACTGGGCGGCAACCGCAGGATCGTGTGGCCGTTGTCGTCGATGAGCAGGACCGCGAGATCGTCGATCTGCGCCAGATGATGCAGCTCCATGACGGCGACCTGAGTCCAGCCTTGGCCCTGCCCGTACACGGCCGCGGCCACGTCGCCGAAGTGCGTCGCGGAACGCTGAAGGCGCGCCTCCGCCGCGGCCGCGACGTGCGCGTCCATGTTCATGCTCGAGAGGACCGTGGCAAGGACGGCGGCCACGAGCGCGACCCCGACAAAGGCGATCACGAGCCGCGTGCGCAGGTCCCAGCGGAGCGGTCGCCTCACAGCTTGGCGAGCCTGTAGCCGACCCCCGACACGGTCTCGACGTAGCGGGGGTGCGCGGCGTCGGGTTCGATCTTCTTGCGCAGGTTCTTCACGTGCACATCGATGGTGCGCTCGTACCCTTCGAAGTCGTCACCCTGAACGCGGTTGACGAGCTCGAACCTTGAGTAGGCGCGCCCGGGGTAGCGAGCCAGCGTCGTGAGGAGCTTGTACTCGTTGGGCGTCAAATCAACGGCCACGCCTTCGCGCTTCACGATGTGCTGCACGCTGTCGATCTCAAGGCGCCCTCCGTCGAAGCTGAGGGTCGCCACCAACGGCGACTCGATGCCTTGGGTACGCCGCAGCACCGCCCTGACGCGAGCGACCAGCTCCCTGGGGCTGAAGGGCTTGACGAGGTAGTCGTCGGCGCCCGAGACAAGCCCGGCGACGCGCTCGTCGGCGCTCGCCTTCGCGGTGAGCATGAGAATGGGCACATCGGAGCGACTGCGGATATCGCTGCAGATCTCCTCGCCCGAGATGTCGGGGAGCATGAGGTCGAGGACGATCAGCGCCGGCTTGATGCGCTCCGCCAGCGCCAGGCCTTCGACGCCGTTCCCGGCGACGAAGACCTGGTAGCCATCCTTCTCAAGATAGGCGCGGACGACGTCCTGCACCGATGGCTCGTCGTCGATGACGACGATCTTCCTGTTTTCGCTCATGCGCCTCCTCCTCGCGGGCCCACGCCGCGGGCGGCTTGAGCACGTCGCCCCGCAGTTCCATGACGCCGCCCATCAGTCTACGCCCGGTGAGCCATCGGCTGCGTGAACATGTAGACGTTGATCGCCACGAGCAGCGCGACGAGCAGGAGCTGCGGCACGAGCGCCCGCCACTTTGACGTGCCGTGGGCGGAGCCGGCGATGCGGTACGCCGCATACACGGTCGCCGCGATGCCGGCGCCCAGCATCAGGTACTGCAGTACTTCGATCGTCATCGTGTTGAGGAGCGCCGTGCTGCCTTGCCACGTCCCACCCAGCCACAGCACCAGCGAGCGCGGCACGGCCAGGCCTTCGCCGAGCAGATGGAAGAGGTTGTGTGCCATGTGGGCGGCGAGGTCGAGAGGGATGAGCGCGTAGCCGAAGATCGTGAAGTCGCGCAGCATGTCGCCGCCGCTGAGGCGCGAAGATGCGAAGCTCGCGGCCACAAGCAGCGCGATCGGGGCCGCCATCGCCAGCAGGAACACGATGGTGAAGTTGACGGTGGTGTTGGTCGTGCCGGTGAACATCGCGACGTGCCCGAGGATCGTCGGGTAGATGCCGAGCATCGTGAGGTTCTGCACGATCACCACACCCACCAGCACGATGGCGAGGAAGGCGACATCGAGGCGCGGCTTGCGGATGTTCCAGAACTCCGAGGTGGGCTTACGCACCTCGAGCCGCAGCGAGCCGTGCGGGCACGACTTCACGCAGTTGCCGCACATGTTGCAGTCGCGGTTGGAGTCCATGGTGCGCGGCACCTCGTACAGAGGGCAGGCGGCCGCGCGCGACGATCCGTTGGCGCACCAAAGCTCCTTGCAGCCGACCTTCTTGCAGTTGTCCTGGTTGGCGCGAAACGCGAGTGGTGAGGTCATGGAGTAGTTGCCCGACAGCCCGCCGAGAAAACAGAGGTGGCTGCAGAATGCGCGGCGCTCGAAGAAGAGGCTCATGACGATCGCGCCGCCGAGCATCGCCAGCAGCAGGTAGCCGGTGCCGCGCGGCGACTCCACGATGCCGAACACATGGTCGGCCCACGTGATGAACAGGAAGGTGAGGTCGATGATCCAGATGCCGTAGCGGCGCAGCCAGCGGGGCACCTTGAGGCTCACGCCCGTGAGGCGCTGGAACCACTCGCCGACGACGGGGTACGGGCAGACCGTGCACCAGAAGCGCGAAAACACGAAGTAGGAGAGCGGCAGCAGCGGCCACCAGAGGATCCACACGATCGTGGAGCCGACGTTATCTTCGACCATCGTCGGCCCGAAGAGAGTCGCCAGCATCACCGCCGCGAACACGACGAGGCCGATGAGTTGAAAGACGCCCGGGTACCAGCGGCTGCGGAACATGCCGCCGATCCAGGACACGTGGAGAAGGTTCGGCTCGGGTCCGGAGGGTGGCAGAACGCCGGGCACGCTGTCGGCGGCGGCGAGCGCCATCTCGAGACCGTCGACCTCGGCTTGAGCAAGGTCGGTCTGCGTTGCGTTGGACCGCGAGACGTCGGCCACCGGCTCGGCCACGGCCGCGGAGCGTCTAGACATCCTGGACTCCCGCGCCGGCCAGCTCACCGGCCAGCATGCGGCGGCGCAGGTGGCGCTTGGTCATGACGGCGGCGAGCGTCGCGCCGGCGATCACCAGCACGAAGCCGCCGACCACGAACCAGTTGGCCGAGCCGCCGCCCATGTCCATGTTCGGGTCCATGGCCGCTCCGGCGGCGTGGCCATCGGCGCCGGACGCCGGAGTGGGCGTGGCCATGTTCTGCATCTCTTCCGCGGACATGCCTTCCATGGTGGCGCTCGGCGCCGGAGTGGGCGTGGCCATGTTCTGCATCTCTTCGGCGGACATGCCTTCCATGCCCGACATGCCGTTGTCGCCGGCGCGCGCTTCGGTGGCGACCAGCGCCAGGGCGAACGACGCCGCCACCACCGCGATCACCAGCGGCGCGAGTGCCTGGAACCTCTTGCGTGTCGTCTTCATCAGGGGACCTCCGTGTCGGTCTTTGGCGGGAGAGCGCCTCACGATAGGGGGCCGGTGTGAAGATTCTGTGGAGATTCCGGGCGAGCCCGGCCAGCCGGCGACCCGGGGTGCGACAGAGGCCGCCGAGCTACACAGAACCTTCACATCGAAGGGCAATACTGCTCACGTCAGCTGATCGCATCGCACTCTTTGCTCACGAAACACCGGAGGGACATCGTATGAAGACTTCTCCCAGAGGCTTGGTGACTGCTCTCGCAGTCGTCGCGTCTGCGCTCGCACTGTTGGCGCCCGTAGCCAGCGCCGCCGGATCCACGACGGGCGCCGCCGCCGACGGCATGATGGGCGGCGGCACCGGAGCCTGGAGTGGCACCGGCATGTGGGGTACGGGCTCCGGCATGCAGTGGCTGCGCGCTGACCCCAACGCCTTCGAGGCCTGGCTGCAGATGCGCAGCGCGCACCAGCAGGCCATGCAGGACTGGTACGGAACCTACGCGGCCGACCTCACGTCCACCGCGGCCCAGCAGGCGTTGCACGACCTCTGGACCACGTTCTGGAACGACATGAAGAGCTTCTACGAGCAGTACGGCGGCGGCGCCGTCTGGACATCCCCTTCGATGGGCATGTGGGGCGGTTGGCAGATGGGCGGCATGATGGGCGGCGGCGGCTGGGATCCCGGCCACATGTGGGGCACGGGCTACGGCGCCTCCTGGATGATGAGCCACCCCGCCCGCTTCGGCCGGTGGCTCAGCATGCGCGCCCGGCAGATGAGCGCCATGAACGGCTGGTGGCAGCAGAACGGTTCGTCTCCGAGTAGTCCCGCGGCGCAGGCTGCGTTGAAGACACTGAGCTCGCATCAGCGGTCTCAGGTGCGTGCCTTCTACCGGCACAACAACCTGCCGACCACCGCCACCTGGATGCGCTACGGCGCCGGCGGGTGGATGGGTCTCGGCGGCATGTGGGGCGGCTTCGGCTGGTGAACGCCGCGCAATGCCGCGTCTTGACCGGCGCGTAGCCCCGCAGCATCGACGGCCCCGGCCGGAGGCTCTTCCGCCTCCGGCCGGGGCTTTGACTTCACCGCATCGTCAGTTTCCCGGGCACAGTGAGCGTCAGGCCTTCCGTCAACACCGAGGTATACATTCGGCATGCCCTTCGTTTGCGCCGTTGACATTCGGGCAAGGTCATTGAGTATGGCCGTCGCCGTTTGCTACAGTCGGCCACGGAGCCGACGACCTGAGGAGGAATGCAATGCTCGCCGCCAAGACAGTCGAGCTTTCGCGTGACGAGATCCTCGACCTCATCGGGGCCTACTGCCGGCGAGTGAACCGCGATGCGACTGGGGTCATCCGCGGCTATCGCCAGGGTCATGAGTCCGACTTCGCGCACCTCGCAGAGGCCTACGCGCTCAGCGATCTGCTGGCGGACGATGACCCGATCGCGGCGGTGGCAAGGTGATCCTGCTGCTGACAACTGCGCGAGCCTGACAGAGAGCGTTCACTGGGCGCCGACACGGCTTGTCGAAGAGGCTGGCTGAAGCGCCTCCCGAGCACACGACTCCGGGGACGACCTGGTTCCCTCCAAGATGGCGAACGAGAGAGAGATGTCCGAGAAGACCGTCACTCTGAAGCTTCAGGGCGTTGTGACAGTAGCCGCTTTCAGCAAGGCGCTGCAGAGCTTCACCGCGCTCATCAGGGAGCTCTCGACCGATGCCAAAGCGCGGGGCATGGCTTGGGATGTCACCGGTCTCGAGGCCGGCAGCGCCCAGGTCACCGCTTGCGCAGACCTCGCCGACAGATTCACTGAACAACAAGCCGACCTCGTTGCGGAGGCGTACCTTGCTATCGGCCGCAAGCTGGCTCAGCGCGAGAGTCTCCTTGGGTACCGTGTGCGCGTCCGCAAGCCCGCTCTCGCTCTAGCCGACGCGATCGGCGCCGACATCGACTCTGTCATGTTCGAGACGCCCGACGGCGACGCACTCGTGACGCGCGAACCCACTGCTGAGACCCCCGACGTCGAGGGCGACCTCCTCGCCTTTCCGACCGCCACATCGGGCACTGTCACCGGTCGCGTCCAGTCCCTCAGCAGTCGCGGCGGTCTGCGTTTCACGATCTTCGACTCCATGGACGACAAGGCCGTCTCCTGCTACCTCGACAGAGACAGCGAGCCGCTGATGATCGACGTCTGGGGGAAGGTCGCGACTGTCGAGGGCATCGTGAGCCGCGACCCGCGGACGGGCAGAGCACTCGCCGTCCGCCGGATCAGCGGCGTCGTGGCGCACGACGAGTGCCGGCTTGACGACTATCGAGTGGCAAAGGGCTCGGTGATCCCTCTGCCCGGCGCGGCCAGGCCTGAGGTCATCATCCGACGGATGCGTGATGCCAACTGACGCCGCGCGCGTCTACTGGGATGCCTGCGTCGTCCTTTCATACATCAACGCCGACTCAGAGCGCCTCCCGGTACTCGGGGAGCTGCTCGCCGAGGCTCGTCGCGGCAAGGTTAGGATCGTCACTTCGACCCTGAGTGTCGTCGAAGTCGCCTTCGCCGCAGAGGAGCAGCGGCGGCAGGCGCCGGATCCAGTCACCGAAGCCCAGATCGACGCGCTCTGGACGCCCGGCTCCGTCATCACCCTCGCGGAATTCCACTTCGGCATCGCCCGTCGGCCCGCGCCTTGATGCGCGAGGCAATGGCCAGGGGCTGGTCGCTCAAGCCGCCCGACGCCATCCATCTGGCGACCGCCCTCCAACACTCCGCCGATCGTTTCCACACCTATGACGACGGGCTCAGCAAGTATGCCGATATCTCCGGACTCATCATCGCCGAGCCTCAAGCCGCCCAGCCGCAGCTTCCAGAGGCTTGAGAGTCCAGCCCCCGCCCGCCGGTAAACTCGGTCGCGAGGGGCAACGACGAAGCAGAGCGGGTGACCGGGAGAGCATCGCCGAGCCCTACACTCCCAGCCGGCCGGCCCGCGAGCGGGAACGGCGCCACGATGGCCGTCTTGACGATGGGCCGTGGTTCCGCGGACTCGTCTTCCACCTTGCGGGCTCCGGCGGCCGGGCAGCCCCACGGGCTCGGGCGTGCGGGGGTGAAGCGCGAAGAGGGTAGATCGGCGATCCGAGCCCGAGTGCGGCCGGACGCACTTCACGGGCACGCTGATCGTGGGCAGCGGCGGCGCCTCACCAGATCAGGTGCGCCGACACGCAGGAGCGGTTTGGGCCGCGCGCTCAAGAACGCGCGCCGCGTTGCCGACAGTACAACCAGAGCGGCGCGCGCGTCACGCAAGATGAGCGCGCCGCGGGGCCGCGGGTCGCCAACGACCTGCGCGGCGCGGCGACAGCGGAGGGTTGACGATGGAAACGCATGCCGAACAGTTCGATGGAGCGGCATGGCGGCGGGTGGGGTCGTCCGTGACGGCGGCGCTCGCCGTGCTGCTTGTGCTACTCGCCGTGAGCGCGCCGGCCGGCGCCCTGGGGCTCGGGCCGGCGCCCGACCCTGCGGCGGCGCAGAACGCCCTCATCGTCGACAGAGCCGGCGCCGCGGCCCTCGTCGCCGAGGCCGAGGCGGCCGCCGGCCTCACGCGGGCGACGAGCACGACGGCCCGCGCCGACGCGCTGCGGCGGCAGGCGCAGGCAGCGCAGCGGGCGCGCCTGTTCACGCGAGCGACCGCGCTCTACGGCCGTGCCCTCGACCTCTACTTGAAGGCCGGCGACGCGCTGCGCGCCCGCGCCTGCCTGACGGCCACGCAGGACATCTTCCTCGTGGCCGCCACATACTCCGCCACGCGGGCGGAGATGCTCGACGCGCTCGCCGAGATGTACCCCAGCGTGACGGCCGAGCAGCGCGCCGCCTGGCTCGACCTGCCGAGCACCGAGCGGATGCGCTGGGACGGCGTCGTGCACTACTTTGACGACGTCCCCACCAACCTCGCGTACCGTGACGTCGCCCTCTTCCAGACGCAGCCGGGCATGGTGAGCGCCTACGAGGAGATCTACGACAAGCTGGCGTCCTACGAAGCGGGCGCCGCGGCGGCCCAGCCCTGGCAGCCCTACGCCGAGCCGGCGGCCTACGACTTCACGCAGACGCTCGCCGTGCCGCGAGACCAGCTCCCGGCGAGCGGCGACCTGCGCATCTGGTTCCCTTTGCCCATCGAGGTCGGACCACAGGACAACGTCCGCATCACCGAGGTCACGCCGACCACGTACCTGCACTACCCCGAGAGTACATCGCAGGACATCGGCCTCTTGTACATGGGCGTGCCGATGGGCGAGCTCAGCGGCGACCTGAACGTGACGTTCCGCGTCAAGTTCGAGCACGCGGCGCAGTACTTCAAGATCGACCCCGACCTGGTCGGGCGCTACGACACGGGCAGCGCCCTCTACCGCCAGTACACGGCGTCGCACGCCAACACGAAGATCACGCCGTCGATCCGCCGCACCGCCCGGCGCGTGGTCGGCGGCGAGACCAACCCGTACCTCGCCGCGCAGCGGCTCTACCGGTACGTCATCGACAATGTGCTGTACAGCCACATGCCGCACTTCGCCATGTACCCGCGTGGCGTGGCCGAGTCCGTGTACGTACACGAGCACAAGTACGGAGATTGCGGCGCCCAGAGCATGTACTTCTCGGCGCTCTGCCGTTCCGTCGGCATCCCGGCGCGCTGCACCGGCGGCTTCCAGATCTTCCAGGGCACACCCGCCGGCCACTTCTGGGCCGAGCTCTACCTCCCCAACTACGGCTGGATCCCCGTCGACCCCACCGCGGCGACGATCGCCGACTACATCCCCGGACTGTCCGCGGCTGAGGTTGGGGCTTTCCACGACTTCTTCTTCGGCAACCAGGATGACCTGCGCCTCGTGGTGCAGAAGGACACCGACCCGCCGCTGATCCCCCGCGCCGACGGGCGCATCCTGCTGCCGCTGGCCGTGCAGATGCCGGCGGCGCTCTGCGACACGATGGAGGAGATCCCGGGCCTCGTGCTCATGGACCACTGGACCTTCAAGTAGGCGGGCGGCCTGACGGCCGCCGGAAACGCCTTGAGCCGGAACGACGTGAAGGATCTCAACAAGCTGTACGCCGGGGCCTTGATCCCGTCGCCTCGTCAGATCCCGGGCACAAGGAGCGTCAAGCCTTCTGTCAACATCGACGTATACATTCGGCAAGCCCTTCGTTTGCGCCGTTGACATTCGGGCAAGGTCATTGAGTACGGACGGCGCCGTCTGCTACAGTCGGCCACGGAGCCGACGACCTGAGGAGGAATGCAATGCTCGCCGCCAAGACAGTCGAGCTTTCGCGTGACGAGGTCCTCGAGTTGATTGGGACTTACTGCCGGCGAGTGAACCGCGAAACCACTGGGGTCATCCGCGGCTATCGCCAAGGTCATGAGTCCGACTTCGAGCACCTCGCAGAGGCCTACGCGCTCAGCGATCTGCTGGCGGACGATGACCCGATCTTCTCCGCCTGACTGGTCATCACCCGCCGCGTCCGCGCGCAGGCACAGCGCTGGGCGCCGCGCCGGCGGCAAGAAGGCATTCCGCCACTTCCGCGAGCTCGTCTCCGAGTTGCTCTGCGTCACGATCGCGCCCCGAAGCCTCGGTCTGGATGCCCAAGCCCAAGGCGGGCCGGCCGACGCGAAGTGACCTGTTCGGCGGCCATGGGCCCGGCGACAGCCTCGTCAGACTCAACAACGACGCCTACCTTCGCCTGATCGTCAGTCTCTTTCTGGAGCACGATGGGCCAGATGGGTATCTCCGGGCCGGCATGTGCACCTACCAGTATCAGTTCGACCCAGATGGGGCCGAGAGGGTATTCCGCTCTGAGTACAGGCGCGACCGCGACGCCGGCGACAACCGGCCCATGGGCCATCTGCACGTGCGTGGGGATCTCCGCACTGACTGCTTGCCGGCCAAGGGGACACTGGAGCGCGTCCACTTCGCCTGCGGCCGACCGACCATCGAGGGCGTGATCGCCGTCCTCGCGGACGAATTCGGCGTCCCGACCCACGCCCCAGAGAGCGTGTGGCGACCGCTGCTCCGCGAGACCGAGCAGGCATTCCCGCGCATCGCTCACCCGACCACGACCTGACTGACCGGGTCGAGAACGCGGACGGCGGCCGAGGGCGGGTTTCGCCCGTCGGGACAAGCGAAAGGCCGGGGAGTACCATAGCCGGGCAGGTCCAGCTACCGGCAGAGGTGATCCCATGACCATGGAGCCGCTCAAGCGGTCGGAGTTCCTCAAGCTCATCGCGCTCGGCGGCGCGGGCGTCGCGATCCTGGGGGGGCCGGAGCGCGCCCTCGCAGCCCTCGCGCGCGCCGACGACGACCTCGACACAGCCGCCCTCGACGGCGACCTCGCGGCGGCCCACGCGGCCGCCGGCAAGATCCTCGCCGTCGCTCACGGCGCGTCCGCGGGGACGAACACCAGGAAGGCCATCGCCGCCATTGGGGGGATGCGCAAGTTCGTGAGCTCCGGCGACGTCGTGGTGATCAAGCCCAACATCGGGCACGCACGGGCGCCCAAGTACGCCGTCGACACCAACCCGTCGGTGGTGGGGACGCTGGTCAGCCTGGCGCGTCAGGCGGGGGCCAGGAAGGTCATCGTCATGGACAACCCGGTGGGCAGCGACCCCGCCAACTGCTACGGCGCCAGCGGGATCGCCGCCGCGGTCAAAGCGGCCGGCGGCTCCATGCACGTCATGGGCAACGGCGGCTACAAGACGTACGCGATCCCCGGGCACCTGCTCGAGACGCATCCGCTCTACGCGGCCATCGTCAACGCCGACGTGCTGATCAACGTGCCCATCGCCAAGCAGCACGGCTCCACCGGTCTCACCCTGGGCGGCAAGAACATGATGGGCTGCACCAACAACCGCCAGAGGATGCACACGCTGGGGCTCAGCCAGAGCATCGCCGAGATCAACGCCAAGCTGCGCCCCGAGCTCACGGTGATCGACGCCACGCGCATCCTCGTGCGCAACGGCCCGTCGGGCGGCAGCCTCGACGATGTGAAGGTGAAGAACACGGTGATCGCCTGCAAGGACTGGGTGGCCGCCGACACGTATGCGACCCGTCTGTTTGGGAAGAAGCCGGGCGCGGTGCCCTACATCAAGGCTGCGGCGGCGATGCATCTGGGCACCATGGACCTCTCGTCGCTCACCATCCGCAGCGTGTGAGCCGGCGTTGACCGACGAGACGCAGGGCGCGGAGGCGCCGCAGGGCGCGGAGGCGCCGCAGGGCGCGGAGGCGCCGCAGGGCGCGGAGGCGCCGCGGGACGGCGGCGCGCCCGTGGCGCGGCGGGACGGCGGCGCGCCCGTGGCGCGGCGGGACCGCGGCGCGCCCGCGGCGCGGCGGCGTGAGGCGGGCGGCTGGAAAGCCGCCCGCTGGGTGCGCCGCGCCGTCCAGATCGCCGTCCTCGTCTTCTTCATCTACCTGCTGTTCGCGGCGCTGCAGCGCCGCGCCGCCTTCCCCTACGCCGACTTCTTCTTCCGCCTCGACCCGCTGGCGGCGTTCAGCACGATGCTCGCCGCCCGTCAGTGGCTGCCGCACCTGGCTCTGGCCGTCGTCACGGTGGTCGCGGCGCTCGTGCTGGGCCGCGTCTGGTGCGGCTGGATCTGCCCGCTCGGTACGCTGCTCGGCTGGTTCCGCTTCCGCGCGGCGCGGCGCGTGCCGCCGCGCCTGCGCGGCGTCAAGTACGTCCTGCTCGGCGTGATCGTCGTCATGGCGGCGCTCGGCAGCCTGACGCTGCTCGTGCTCGACCCCATCGCTCTGCTCACGCGCACCTTCACCACCTCGCTCATTCCCGGCTTCGACTACGTCGTCGGCGCGATGGAATCGGCGGTCATGAGCTGGGGGCTGGGGAGCGGCGGCGTCACCTGGATCGAGGAGCACTTCCGCGGCTCGGTGCTGCCCGTCTACCAGCCGCACTACGCCCAGGGCGTCGCCATCTTCCTCGTCTTCCTCGCCGTCGTGCTGCTCAACGTGGTCGCCGAGCAGTTCTGGTGCCGGTACCTGTGCCCGCTGGGGGCGCTGCTCGGCCTGGCCGCCAAGCTCCAGGTGCTGCGCCCGCTCGTCGGCGACGGCTGCAACGGGTGCAACGCCTGCGTGCGCGCCTGCCGCGTGGACGCCATCGAGGCCGCGGGGGCGAGAGCCGACGCGGGCGCGAGGCCGGGCGGCAAAGCCGCCCCCGTCCGCGCCCGCGTGGTCAGCTCCGAGTGCACGATGTGCCTGGACTGCCTGGTCGCCTGCCCGGAGCGGGAGGCGATGAGCTTCGGCCCGGTCCTGACGCCAGGCCCGTGGGCCGCCTACGACCCCGGCCGCCGGCAGTTCCTGGCGGCGGCCACCATCGGCGTCGGGACGGTCGCCCTCCTCGGCACCAGCGTCGCCCGCGCCATCAAGGCCCCCGGCCTCATCCGTCCGCCGGGCGCCCAGGACGAGGGCGCCTTTCTCTCGCGCTGCCTGCGCTGCAGCGAGTGCATGAAGGTCTGCCCGACCTCCGGCCTGCAGCCGTCGCTCGGGCAGGCCGGGCTGGAGGCGCTGTGGACACCCGTGCTCGCCTCCCGCCTCGGCTACTGCGACTACTCGTGTACGGCGTGCGGGCAGGTGTGCCCCTCGGGCGCCATCCCCAAGCTCGACCTCGAGACGAAGCGAAAGCAGGTGCTCGGCGTCGCCGTGATCGACAGGAACCGCTGTTTGCCCTGGGCCTCCAACACGCCCTGCATCGTCTGTCAGGAGATGTGCCCCATCTCGAACAAGGCGATCGTGCTCAGCGACCAGCGCCTCATCACGCGCCCCGACGGCACGCAGGACTACCTGGCGCGTCCCAAGGTCGTACCCAAGCGCTGCATCGGCTGCGGGATCTGCGAGTACAAGTGCCCGCTCGAGGGCGCTTCCGCCATCGTCGTGCTGCCGTCGAATCCCTCGCTGGCTGTCGGCGGCGCGCCCGGCGGCGCGGCCTATCCGGAGGGCTGACACGCGGCGGTATACTTCGGGCCATGACCGCGCCCAGAAGCCAGACCCTGCTCGACCTGCGCGCCGCGAATCTGTTCGCCCAGCTCGACGACGAGCAGCTGGCCAAGGTCGCGGCCCTCGCACGACCCCTGCTGCTGCCGGCCGAGCGCACCCTGTTCCTGCAGGGTGACCCGGCCTCAGCCTTCTACCTGCTCTCCGAAGGCCGCCTCAAGGTCTTCAAACTGCTCCGCGATGGGCGCACTGCCACGATCCGCCACGTCGAGGCGGGGCAGACGTTCGCCGAGGCCGCGCTCTTCCACGAGGAGTACCCCTCGAGCACCGAGACGATGACCGACTGCCGCCTTTACCGCTTCGACACCCAGGAGACGCTCCGCCTGTTGCTCGCCGAGCCGCAGGTCGCGGTCAATCTGCTCGCCGCGATGGCTCACCTGCTGGGGCTTCTCAACCGCCGCGTCGAGGAACTGCTGCTGCCGGTGCCGGCGCGGCTGGCGCGCTACCTGCTGGGGCTGGCCGACGCGCAGCTGGAGCCGCCGGCCATGCGGCCGGCGGCCGGCGGCGGCCCGGCCTCACCGCGCGTCGTGAAGCTGCCCACGAGCAAGCGCGAGCTCGCCGCGCGCCTCGGCACCGTGCCCGAGACGCTGAGCCGCACCTTCGACCGCCTCAAGCGCGCGGAGGTCATCCGCATGAGCGGCGACCATGAGCTCATCGAGATCCTCAGCTTCGAGAAGCTGCACCGCCTGGCGCAGGACTGATCGGCGCAGCCCGATGGAGCGGCCCGCGAGCCCGAAGGGCTCCGGCGCGGGCCGCTCTCCCGGCCGCCCGCCCCGCGGGCTTCAGCCGGCTGGTATCACCCCCAGCTGCTGCATCAGGCCGAGGGCGTTCGTGGTCTGCCATTCGGCGGTGACCTTGCCGTCCTTCACCTCGCGCATGAACTGGCCGGTGCCGAGCACGCGCTTGCCCGTGGCGGGCACGCCGTAGAAGGCGCCCGAATGGGTCATCGCGTTGGTGTAGTCGACGGCCACCAGGTCGCCCTCGGCGATCACCCTGAGGAAGGTCATGTCCATGTCGGTCATGCCCGTGCACAGCACGCCGCGCATGAAGCCGATGTACTGCTGCTTGTCGATCGGCGGGTTGCCGTCACCGGTGTACTGAAAGTCATCGGCGAGCAACTCGTCGACCTTGTCCCACTCGCCGTTCATGATGGCCCGCGAGAGGTCCAGAGCTACGTCTTTGATGTCTGCCATTGCTGTTCTCCTTGTTGGGGTGTGGATGTTGCCTGTGATAGCTACGCGCTCCTGCCGCCGCGCCGCGACAGCCACCAGCCCACGAGGATCGTCAGCGCCGTGCCGCCGCCGGTGACGATCCAGTAGGTCGTCTTCGGCGTGCCCTCGGGCACCAGGTAGAAGAAGAGGACGATGGCGAACAGGATCCCGGCCAGCGACAGCACGACCGAGACCCAGGCGCCGGCCGCGCCGCCGGGCACGCGGTACGGGCGCGGCCGGTCGGGCTGCTTGCGGCGCAGCACGAGCAGCGCCGGGAACATCAGCAGGTACGGGAGCAGGAAGACGATCGACGAGAGCGCGAAGATGCTCCAGAACACCGACTCCTTGGTCGCGAAGAACGCGTAGTTGACCACCGTGAGCAGCGTGGCGATGACGCCCATGAGGACGAAGGCGTAGTCCGGGGTCTTGAAGCGCCGGTTCACGTGGCCGAAGAGGCCCGGCGCCGAGCGGTCGAGCCCGGTCGATCCCATGCTGTGGTTGGCGCCGATCGACCACGTCACCATGTTGCCGACGAAGCTGAACAGCAGCAGGACGACGAAGATGTTGAACAGAGCGGTCGCCGAGCCCCCGAGGACGCTGTCGAACGAGAGCTTCATGGCGTCGGACATGCCGGACACGATGGAGAGGTCCTGGAGCGGCACCGAGGCGAGGATGCCGAAGCTGCCGAAGAGCTGGGCGCCGACGATGACGAGGCCGGAGAGCAGCACCATGCGGGGGATGTCCTTCTTGGGGTTCCGCGTCGCGCCGGCCGCCGAGCTCATCAGCTCGAAACCGCAGAAGTTGTAGATGATCACCGGCAGAAAGGCGTAGTTGAGGCCGAACGACGGGCGCCACTCGCCGATCGCGAACGAGTTGGCGGCGCCGCTCTTCAGGACGAAGGCGACGCCGACGATACCCAGCGCCAGCAACACGAGGACCTTGACGACGGCGCTCGTGCTGTTGACCCACTTGCTCCACGCCATCGGCAGGATGCCGATGCCGACGACCACCCAGATCAGGGCGACGACGATGATCTCCTCCCAGGTGCGGCTCATGCCGCCCCAGAACGCCACGGCAAGCGTGCCGGCGAAGATGACGAACACCGCCGGCGCCCAGTAGGCCACGTTGATCCAGTACAGCCACGCCGAGATGGCGCCGACGCGCTCGCCGTAGGCCTCGCGAATCCACACGTAGATGCCGCCTTCTTCGGGCCAGGCGCTGCCCAGCTCGGCGGTCACGAAGCCGTAGGGGATGTAGAAGAACAGCGCCCCGAGGATGAAGAACGTGAGCCCCTGCACGCCGATCGCCGCAGACGTGGCGACGGTATCGAGCGTGATCATCGCGGACACGGCGAAGAGGACCATCGGGAGCAGCCCGTAGACCTTGGGCTGCTGTTCGAGGCTCACGCCCGGGGCCGCCTTCATGGCGTCGGTCGCCATCTCATTCCCCCTTCGGAAGGAGCGCCCGGCCGATGCCCTGAAGAGCGGGGTCGGCGGGCAGCTCGTCGATACCGATCAGCGCGAGGAGCAGCGCCTTCTGGAAGTGCTTGCGGTTCTCGGCCTCGTCGAGGACGATCGAGAAAGGGCCGTCGAGGATCGCGTCGGTCATCTCCTCGCCGCGGATGGCGGGCAGGCAGTGCATGAACTTCGCCCCCGGCCTGGTGTGCGCCCAGAGCGCTTCGTTCACCTGGTACGGGCCGAGGATGCGGCGCAGCTCGTTCTTCTCGTCCTCAGGCTGCATCCACCACCAGCCGACAGTGAAGACGACGTCGGCGTCCGCCACCGCGGCGACGGCATCGTCGGTGAGGGTGAGGGAGGCGCCGGACCGCGCGCAATTGGCGCGCGCGAGCGCCTCCACCCCAGGCGTCATCTGCTCCTCCGGCGGCGCCGCCATGACCATGCTGCTGCCGAGGCGGGTCATGGTGAGAGCCACCGACGTGCCCATCGCGTCGGCGCACTTGCCGATGAAGGCGCACGTCAGGCCTTCGACGGCGCCGCAGTGCTCGAGGATGGTGAACGCGTCGGTCATCGTCTGCACGGGGTGGTCGTAGTCGTCGGTGAGGCCGTTGATGACCGGCACGGTGGCGTCGGCGGCGAGCTCGGCCAGGGTGGCGTGAAAGGCCGTGCGCGCCATGATCGCATCGACGAGGCGGCTGATGACGCGCGCCGTGTCGGCCACCGTCTCGTGGCCGCCGAGGTGGATCTCGCCGGGGCGCAGGTTCTGGGCGTGGCCGCCGAGCTCGGTCATCCCCGCCTCAAAACTGATGCGGGTGCGCGTCGATGGATGTTCGAAGATCATCGCCAGCGTGCGGCCCTCGAGGAAGGGCGTGAGAGGCCGCCGCCGGTACAGCGCCTTCAGCGCGGCGGCCAGGTCGAGCAGCCCGAGCAGCTCCTCGCGGGTGTAGTCCTGATCGGTGACGAAGTGGCGGCCGCGCAGGGCGGCCAGGCTGCCGGCGGCGAGAGCCGGTCCATCGTCTGTGCTCATGGCTGGGCCTCCTGGTGACGAGAGGGCCGCGGCGCTCACCGCGGACGCAGATTGGACGTGCGTATGACTAAATGAGCGTTTAAGGAGGCTTTGTCAAGTGCCCCGGCGAAACCCGGTCAGTTCCGCTCGCGGGCACGCGACCCGCAGCCGGTGAGAACGGGCTGTCTGCCATCAGATGAGACGAGACCGTGGCGTCAGCGTCGATGTTCGCGCTCAGCGCACGCAGCCTGCCGGCGGGCGCATGATCGAAAACGGCCCACATGACCATCCCCTTCCGCGCGATTGCGCGTTCAGCCTCCGGATCGACGAGCGCGAGAAGGCGGACATGGCGCGCCACACGCCGCGCGGGAGCCGTGGGAGCCGTGGGAGCCGCCGCAGCCGCGGGAGCCGCCGCAGCCGCGGGAGCCGCCGCAGCCGCCGGCGCGCCGCCCGCCGCCGGCTTCCGCGAGGCGCGCAGGTCCCGGGGGCGCCGGGGACGCGGCGCAGCCACGCGCGCCGGTCGGCAGGCGGCGCAGCTCAGGAGGAGCTTGAGCGACTACGCCCCTTCGGTGAGCTTCCCTCGCGGGCACGCGACCCGCGGCCGGTAGAGATGAGAGCGGCGGAGCTGTCTTTCCCTCGGGCGCGACGAGACGGCGGCCTCAGTGTTGAGGTTCGCGCTCCGCGCACGTGGCCCGCCGGCGGGGGCATAGTCGAAGATGGCCGGATCCGTTGGCGGTACTCCCAACGATACCGTTGGCAGTACCGCCAACGGAATACGCTCGCACAGGGACTAT